>OLNM01001110.1_pt1 | contig 21418 bp, 14 predicted proteins | sample 1672391 | NCBI WGS metagenome assembly OLNM01 (sample SAMEA3136680, study PRJEB25190) | human gut metagenome | reverse complement strand
AGAGACGGGGCAGATGGCAGCTATACGGAGGACGATACGGAGGTAGAAGACACCGGGGAGGAACGTGAGGTATTAGAACTGCCGGATTCTCTGGGAAAGGATTTTTTTGTCACACAGGATGACATTTATGTGGCAGATCAGCTTTCCTATACGGTTACCGCGCAGCATATTGAGGTACCGAATCAGCGGAAAGACGGATTTGAGGAGTACGATGTTTCGTATCCGGTTATTACCTATGCGGATGGAAGAGATGCGACCGGAGTAAATGAGATTCTGCGGAATGCCGCCTGTGCGCAGCTGGATACCATGTATCCGGAGCCGCAGGAAGAATATTTGTATCTGGATGAAGACTACCCGTATCTGGCATGCTATGTGGACTATGAGATCACGTATATGAGCGATGAGATTCTGTGCGTGGCATTTCAGGATCACTATTTTAATGGAAGCATGTGGGGAGAGTTTTGTGACCTGCGCACAAGAGTCATCAATCTTGCCACGGCAGAGCGATATGAGGTTGAGGATGTGCTGCGTTCGGATGATACGTTTGCGGAGGCTTATTATGAAAAAATCTGCGAGAAGTCGGATTCTTTCAACGATGCACCCGCATTTACCGCCCGGATGGCGGGACAGACGATGGACGGGGAGATTCTGGAGGGAAGATATTACAGCAACTATGTCCTCTGCAAAAATGATATTTATGTGAATCTTACCTATCATTATTACGATGAAGGACTGATTATGCACGGCTGGGATTCCACGCAGTGGACGATGGAGGAACTGGAAGCGTACCGGACGGACAGCGATCTGTGGGAGAAATATTTGAAGTGATTTTACGAAAGTGGAAACAAAATTGTTTCCACTTTTGCTATTTTCTTGTGCCCTGCTGGTTCTCAGAAGAGAATATTGAAATTTTATAGTAAAGAAATATTGTAATTTTTTTTCAGATCATTTTTCAGACCGGATGCATTGTAGATGTCCTCCATAAGGAGGGCATTGTAATAGGCATAGTGTGCAAATTCCTTTGCGGAATTTGTGAGACCAAGTGATCCTAATGCCTGACAGTAGTGTGAAAAAATGTTCCCTGTAAAATACATTGAACTTATAGCATCGGAAAAAAGCGGGACTAACGCAACGATTTCCGAAAGACGATTTTCTGTATAAAGAAATCTTATAAGCATTCCCAAGGTTACGGGGAAGGAACGCTTTTTCTCGAGAACATCCAACGGAACATGGCTGGTATATTCCAGAAGCTTATAAAAACAGTAAATGCCATGTGTAGGATTTATAGTTGCATAAGTGCGGCAGATATTGTTTAAAATGGTAAGTTCTATCCACGATAATCGATAGTCAAGAATTTTATCAAATTGAAAGCCGGGCAAAGTCATGAAAAGAGCATTTTTTAACCCTTTTAATTTTTGATCATTGTCGGATTCACAGATGGCTGATTTGTAAGCAGCAAATTGTAAATAGCAGATATCTTTGGAGTTGCATAGCATCTCCATTTTTTTTACAAGATCAAGCTGTAAGGTTTTGTGATTCATACGAGTTTTCGCTAAACGAAGCTGGAGTTCCTGCAGTTTGTTCTCTTTTTCACTCCCGTAAAATGTAAAAACAAGATCCGAAATACCTAGGCGTTGAAGCAAGGTTTGAGCAAGAATGATATCAGGCTGCTGTGTTTCGTTTTCGATTTTTGAAAGCTTGGATTTGCTGCATAATCCTCGGCAAAGCGCCGACTGAGATAATTTTTGATCTTTGCGTAGAGAGCGGATCAGGCCCCCCAGCGTGAGAACCTTGTGAGAGAAAAAGTCATAGGTGCCATCTCCCATAGAAGAGACATTTATGGGGAGCTTGAGGGGAAACGATATAAGCGGAATATCAGAAAATAAGTTTAAGTCTTCAACCAAAGTTGCAGAAAGGTGGTTGGAAACATAATTTCTACAGATGGTGGCATAACAGCTGTTAATGGAATGGGCAGAGAAAAAGGCAGTTTTAAATAAGGTCAGAAAACGATCCTGTTGTCCCATATAATAGTATCCGAGTGCGGTTAAAAACGTCAGTTCATGTATAAGTCCGTCGTCAAGATTTAAAATCATTTGATGGCGGTAGAAGTCCGACAGTTCAAGTGCAGACTTATAGTCACAGACAGTCAGCAGATATTTGGTATATACCACCGCATTTTCCGCAAGTAAACGATCCCGTTCAAGAAAAGAAAGCGAACGGGCAGAGAGATAGGAAGAAATCTGCTGGCAGACATGATGAGCAGTAGCTGTATCACCAAGGTACAGTGCTTCCTGCGCAAGATATATAAATAGTTCTATTTCGACAGAAGACAAAAACAGAGAATGGATTGCTGCATTGTCGATATCAGATCTTGTGATTTTTAAAGCAAAGCGAACCAGCTCATAAGTATGGGCGTGATTTGCATGACCAGAACGTAATTGCAGCTTGCAGTGAAGCAGAAGCCATTCCTGATAGTAAAATTTATTGTCTGCCCAATTCAGCATTTCAATGTGATCCAATAACTGGCAGGCGGGCGTGAGTTGCCAGGAATCCAGATAAAAGCGTACTTCCTTCAAGGCGTAAAAGCAGTCAAAGTCTGCGCGCGTCGAGAAAGTAGGATAAGCTTCACAAAAGATACCAGCATGTGCCATTAAAGTCTGAAAAGTGGCAGGGCTGACACCGGCAGAGCCGTTCTCAATGCGGGACAGAGAGAGGGTAGAACAGACTCCATCGGATAATTGTTCCTGGGTTAGACCCGCATTAAGGCGGGCCTGTCTAATAATAGAACCGGCATGTTGTACACTCATAGAAAATAGCTCCTTTATATGAAACTACAAACAGTATAAAACGGACATAGGGAAAATGCAAGGTTTTGAAAAACCTGCATAAATGTCGGAAAAGTTTCCATTTATGAAATTAAAAATGTGAGAAACTTCAAGTATCATAAAGGTAAGGTGTGGCAGCACACCTTACCTTTATGATAAAGACGGAGAAAAGTATGTTGAAATATGAGATAGTATCGATTCTTAGAAATAAGGCAGCCTATATTTTTCTGTTGGTTGTTCTGCTTTTTGGATTAAAAGCTACGGTGGAACTGCAAAGATCGATTACATCCAGTCAGGACACGAACTATATAAAGCGGGAACTGCAATATGAACTTGTGATGCATCGGCAGCTGTTAGAATCGGAGCTTGCTACTGCGCGCAGAGATGCAGGAGATGCAAAACGGCGAAAATTTAATACAAATGCAATACAATTTCGTAAATGGAGAATAGAAGAATTACAGGAACTTATTGCATTGCTTGAGGTGGGCGGGACAGAGTCACAGCAGTTCCAGAAGGAATATAAGGCATATGGGGTGATATGCAGTATTGTATCATACCAGATGTTTGTTTATCCAGAGCGTGGATGCAGCCCTGTTGAAGTACGTTGTGCAGATATGTTTCAGAAATGGGGCAGGCAGCTGGGACTTTATGACCTTCCGTTTGACATTTCTTCTATGACTGCGAATCCATATGTATCGTCCGAACTGATGGAAGCTTCTGTTGCAGCGTATGAAAATAATATGGGCCGTCTGGAACATTTATTAAATGATTATGATAAAAAAAGTCTGGGATTGGACTCGGGATCGCCCTATGCTTTTTTAGAGACTCTATTTTGTGAAAATGCGTATGTACTTACGATATTAGATATTTGCATCCTGTTATTTTCTTTTGGCTACATTATGGAAGGAAAAAATGACCACAGGTATGAATTTATGACAGTGCAGCCATACAGTGAGTGGAAGAAGTACAGGCATTATGTGACCTCTTTTTTTGTGGCGTCAGGAGTTGTGTGTGCGATTGGAATAGGTGTGTGGTTTTTATATTGGGGAATGCGATGCGGCTTTGATGGGATTGACAGCCATATGTTTGTGGATGTTAAAACCTATAAGAGGTTTTATTCATACGAGCATCTGGAAGATTACTCCTATGAGGGGTTAGCCCGCATGTATGCGGATTATAAGTATACAGACGGAGGAAGAGGAGTCATGCTGTATACAACTTATCCGTTGGGATCACTTCCGTTATATCGTTTCCTACTATATATGTGTATACTTGCAGCTTTAAAAGTTTTGTTTTTTGCGATGCTTGGAAGCGGGATTCGAGTGCTGATACAGCATTCACAGGGCGGGATTGCCGTGGTGGCAGCAGCAACCGTGCTTACAGGATACAGTCAGCTGACAGGCTGGGGAAAACCATATAATCCGTTTGCGATTGGATCCTGCTGGAATGTGACGCTGGGATCAGAACGGATCACATGGCTGTATGCGGTATTGGAACTAACATTCAGTTGTATTTTGATTATGATAATAACGTGTACTGTATCCGGGAAAAAAGACAGAATATAGGGGAGAGCGGAATGAAGGTTTTACAGGTTGAAGATATTGAAAAGTCTAAGAAAAGAAAAAAGATTCTGAAGGGATTAAGTTTTTCCGTGGACGAACAGGAGATTGTAGGACTTTTAGGACCAAATGGGAGCGGAAAATCGACTACAATAAAATGCATCAGTGGATTATATAGGACAGATAGAGGGAGAATCAGAATCTGTGGGAATGACATCAAAAGCAACCGCTTAGAAGCATTAAAACAGATTGGAATTGCCATGGAAGTCCCCGCTCTTTATCCTGAATTAAGCGGTATACAGAATCTGCGGATGGCAGCAACAGCCAGAAAGGTGCCCAAAGAGCGGGTGGAGGAACTTGCCGTTTTCACAGATCTGGGGGACAGACTTTTGGATCGCACCGGAACCTATTCCATGGGAATGAAAATGCGGCTGAATCTGGCAATAGCGATTGTGGATCAACCCAAACTGGTAATTCTGGACGAGCCCACCAATGGCCTTGACCCGGAAGCAGTTTTTCGGCTGCGACGGGAAATCGAGGAGATTCGTCAGAGGGGGAGTGCTGTTTTGATCTCTTCCCATCAACTTTCGGAAGTGGAAAAGATTGCAGATCGAATCGTTGCTATTGACGATGGCATGGTTTGTTTTGATGGAAAGCTTGATGATCTTTCCGACAGGTTTGAAAATCTTGAAGAATTTTACAAAAATTTGTATGGAGCAGATAAGAAATGAAAGCATTTTTGCAAAATGAAATACGGCTTTTCTTTAGCCGGAAAAATTACCTGGTCTGGATTGTGGGAGTGCTGGCGGTTGTTTTTGCATATAGACTTTACTATGTTACACAGTATGAGAATTATGCGCAGACAGTGTTGGAAGAACTGGAAGAAAATGCAAAAGATATTACGATCTGGGAATCTGAGTATCAGAGGCAGTGCATGGAACTATGGGGGGACAATAGTGCAGAAAAATTTGCACATGCCAGTTTATTGCTAAATGCATGGAAACAGTACGAACAGACCAATATTCGGTTGCGTTATTATTGGGAACAGGCTTGGGATGAGAATGGAATTCGCAGGACGGTGCTGGAGGAAGACGAAAATTTAATAGCGATTGAGGAACTGGGAGAGGAAGTGGAGTATACGGGCATATTCAGAGGGAGTGTTGCTGATTGGAGAGCACGTATGCTGTTACATAAAGCATATCAGCAGAGCGGAACAGAGGAACCGGTCTGTCCGGTTGTGCCTCAGGCTGCATGGTTATGGAAAGAGGCTTTTTCTGGAAACAGTGTATTATTTTTGATTTTTACAGTTTTGATTATTTTGCTGCATTTTGATGCGTGGGCGAATGAATTTGAATATGCAACTTGTTACAGACTATACATCCTGCCAATAAAAAAGGAATGGTTGTATCTGGAACGATTTTTTGTACGTGTACTGGTGAGTGTCGTATGTGTTGGCAGTGCGGCAGGCATATTATTTCTGCTTGGAACAGCACGATATGGAACCGGAGGACAGATGCTTCTGGTGATTTCTGAACAAGGGACGCAGACGGTGATATCGATATGGAGTCTTGTGCGAGAAGAAATATTAGGAATGCTTCTGTATATAGTTTTTCTGACGGCTGCAGTTCTGCTCATTTCTTTTATTGTAAAAACGAAAATGAACGCATTGATGATATGTGCAGCTTTTTGTATGACAGGGATTGTTCAAACGACAGCCTCAGATGGAACCGGTAAAGGCATCGTGGAATGGCTGCCACAGCTTTCTGCCTTAACGTTGCTTATGCTGCTGGCAGGCTGTATTCTGATCCGTATAAGAGAGGACTAGGAATCTGTTTGGCAATAATGTATAATTTTTATACATCACAGTGTAAAAATTATACATTATTTGATTTCGGAAAAAGGTTGAAAAATATCCTATGATATGATAAACTTTTTACAATTTAGGAAAAAGGCATAGCACTGCCCATAATGGCACGAAGACGATGCATCACACACCGTGTGCATGTGCGTTCTGGAAAAAAGAAGAAAAACGGAAACGTTTTTTTTTTTGGGAAAAAAAGATGAAAGGACAGGGAAACAAATGAAAGCTTTTTTGATACTCGAAGATGGGAATGTATTTACAGGAACAAGCATTGGTTCCACCAGAGAAGTCATCAGTGAGATCGTTTTTAACACTTCAATGACTGGTTATCTGGAGGTATTGACCGATCCTTCCTATGCAGGACAGGCAGTGGTTATGACATATCCATTAATTGGTAACTATGGTATCACACCGGATATGGAGTCAAAGAAACCATGGCCGGACGGATACATTGTAAGGGAGTTATCCAGAATGCCAAGCAACTTCCGTTGTGAGGGAACAATCCAGGATTTCCTGACAAAAAATGATATTCCTGGAATCGCAGGAATCGATACACGTGCACTTACCAAGATCTTACGTGAAAAGGGTACGATGAACGGTATGATCACAACAAACGAGAATTATAATATAGAAGAAATTATTCCTAAATTAAAAGCTTACACAACAGGAAATGTCGTAGACAAAGTGACCTGTGAGGAAAAACGAGTATTAAGCGGCGCAGGAAAACGTGTTGCACTCATGGATTTCGGCGCAAAAAATAATATTGCCCAGTCTTTAAATAATCGTGGCTGTGAAGTGACCATTTATCCGGCTCACACAACCGCAGAAGAAATCTTAAGCACAAATCCGGACGGAATTATGTTAAGTAATGGACCTGGAGATCCAAAGGAATGTACCGATATTATCAAAGAAATCAGGAAACTGTACGAATCCGATACCCCTATTTTTGCGATCTGCTTAGGTCATCAGTTAATGGCACTTGCAACAGGTGCTGACACCCACAAAATGAAATACGGACATCGTGGAGGAAACCACCCTGTCAAGGATTTAAAAACAAACCGTGTATACATTTCATCCCAAAATCATGGATATGTTGTTGATACAGATACTTTGGATCCGAATATTGCAAAACCGGCATTTGTAAACGTCAACGACGGCACGAACGAAGGACTTGAGTATGTTGGAAAGAACATCTTCACCGTACAGTTCCATCCGGAGGCATGCCCTGGACCACAGGACTCCGGTTATCTGTTTGATAGATTTTTGGATATGATGAGTAAATAAAGGAGAATGAGAGTATGCCAAGAAATAAAGACATTAAAAAAGTATTAGTAATTGGTTCCGGTCCTATCGTCATCGGGCAGGCGGCAGAGTTCGACTATGCAGGTACACAGGCATGCCGTTCTTTGAAAGAGGAAGGGGTAGAGGTAGTACTTGTAAACTCCAACCCGGCAACCATTATGACCGATAAAGAAATCGCAGATGAAGTATATATCGAGCCATTGACCGTCGATGTGTTAGAGAAGATCATTGCAAAAGAGAAACCGGACAGTGTTCTCCCAACCTTAGGTGGACAGGCAGGATTAAACCTTGGTATGGAGCTTGCTGAGCAGGGAGTTCTTGACAAATACGGTGTAAAGCTGATCGGAACAACTGCTGAGACAATTTTTAAGGCAGAGGACCGTCAGGCATTCAAAGATACCATGGAGAAGATCGGTGAGCCATGTGCAGCTTCACAGGTTGTAAATAACGTGCAGGATGGTATCAAATTCACAAATACGATCGGCTATCCGGTCGTTCTGCGTCCGGCATTCACCCTCGGTGGAAGCGGCGGTGGTATTGCCCACAATGAGCAGGAATTAGTAGATATTTTAACAAACGGTCTGCGTCTGAGCCGTGTCGGCGAAGTTTTAGTGGAGCGCTGTATCGCCGGATGGAAAGAGATCGAGTACGAAGTAATGCGTGATGCAAATGGAAACTGCATTACCGTATGTAATATGGAAAATATTGATCCGGTCGGTGTCCACACAGGTGACTCGATCGTAGTTGCACCTTCCCAGACATTAGGTGATAAAGAATATCAGATGCTCCGTACCTCTGCGTTAAATATTATTTCAGAATTAAATATCACAGGTGGATGTAATGTGCAGTATGCATTACACCCGGAATCTTTTGAGTACTGTGTGATCGAGGTAAACCCTCGTGTATCCCGCTCTTCTGCACTTGCATCCAAGGCGACCGGATACCCGATTGCAAAAGTTGCAGCAAAGATCGCATTAGGTTACACCTTAGACGAGATTAAAAATGCGATCACAGGAAAAACATACGCAAGTTTTGAGCCAATGCTTGACTATTGCGTTGTAAAGATCCCAAGACTGCCATTCGATAAATTTATTACGGCAAAGAGAACTCTTACCACCCAGATGAAGGCAACCGGAGAGGTTATGAGTATCTGCAATAACTTCGAAGGCGCTCTGATGAAGGCAATCCGTTCCTTAGAGCAGCATGTAGACAGTCTGATGTCTTATGATTTTACAGGACTTAACGATGCAGAATTAAGAGAACAGTTAAATGTGGTAGACGACAGAAGGATCTGGGTGATCGCAGAGGCATTGCGCCGTCACTTCAGTTATGATGAAATCCATGCCATCACCAAGATTGATAAATGGTTTATCGACAAGCTTGCCATCATTGTAGAGATGGAAGAGACTTTAAAGACACAGCCATTGACGGTTGAATTATTAAAAGAAGCAAAACGTATTGAGTTCCCGGACAATGTGATCGCAAAACTGACTGGTAAAACAGAAGCAGAAATTCACGACATGCGTTATGAGAACGGAATCGTTGCAGCATATAAGATGGTAGATACCTGTGCAGCAGAGTTTGAAGCAGCTACTCCATATTACTATTCCGTATTTGGAAGTGAGAATGAGGCAGAGAAAACCAATCCACAGAAGAAAGTATTAGTATTAGGTTCCGGTCCGATCCGTATCGGACAGGGTATCGAGTTTGACTACTGCTCTGTTCACAGTACCTGGGCATTTTCAAAAGAGGGTTGGGAGACCGTTATCGTAAATAACAATCCGGAGACAGTATCTACTGACTTTGATATTGCGGATAAACTTTATTTTGAGCCATTAACCCCGGAAGATGTCGAAGCGATCGTTAAGATTGAGAAACCGGACGGAGCAGTTGTACAGTTCGGTGGACAGACAGCCATCAAGTTGACCGAGAGCCTGATGAAAATGGGTGTAAAAATCCTCGGAACAAAGGCAGAAGACGTTGACGCCGCAGAGGACCGTGAGTTATTTGATGAGATTCTGGAGAAAACACAGATCCCGAGAGCAGCAGGTGGAACCGTATTTACTGCCGAAGAAGCAAAAGAAGTTGCAAACCGTCTTGGCTATCCTGTATTAGTCCGTCCTTCCTACGTTTTAGGCGGACAGGGCATGAAGATTGCATTCAATGATGAAGAGATTGAAGAGTTCATTGGAATCATCAACCGTATTGCACAGGATCACCCAATCCTCGTAGATAAATATTTGCAGGGAAAAGAGATCGAAGTCGATGCCGTATGCGATGGAACGGATATTTTAATCCCTGGTATTATGGAGCATATTGAGCGTACCGGTATCCATTCCGGAGACAGTATTTCCGTATACCCGGCTCCAACGATCAGTGAACCGGTCAAAGAGATGATCGTGGAATACACAAAACGTCTTGCACAGGCATTACATGTTATTGGTCTGATCAACATCCAGTTCATCGTTATGGACGAGCAGGTTTACGTGATCGAGGTTAACCCGCGTTCTTCCAGAACTGTGCCATATATCAGCAAAGTGACAGGTATTCCGATTGTTGACCTGGCAACAAAAGTAATTATCGGCGAGACCATCCGCGGTATGGGTTATGAACCGGGACTTGCTCCGACTGCAGATTACATCGCAATTAAAATGCCGGTATTCTCATTTGAAAAACTTCGTGGTGCTGAGATTTCTTTAGGACCTGAGATGAAATCCACCGGTGAGTGTCTTGGTATCGCCAAGACCTTCAACGAAGCTTTATACAAAGCATTCTTAGGAGCTGGTGTAAAACTTCCAAAATATAAACAGATGATCATGACAGTAAAAGATGCAGACAAGCCGGAAGCTGTTGGTGTTGCCAAGAGATTTGAAGCATTAGGCTACAAGATCTATGCTACAAGAAGTACTGCAAAGTATCTGCAGGAGCACGGCGTAAATGCACTCCGCATCAATAAGATCTCACAGGAATCACCGAACGTTATGGACTTAATTCTTGGTCATAAGATCGATCTTGTCATCGATACACCTACACAGGGTAACGGTGATAAGAACCGTGACGGATTCCTGATCCGCCGTAATGCGATCGAGACAGGTGTGTACTGTATCACAGCAATGGATACGGCAAATGCACTGGCACAAAGCCTTGAGACTGCAACCAATGAGCTTACTCCGATCGATATCGCAACTGTGAAGAATTTGTAAATTTGGTTATTGATGGGGCGCTTTCCGGCGCCCCGTTCTGCATTAACGGAAATGGAGGAAACGCAGCATGAAAAAATATGATGATGATCTTGAGTTTGGATCATTGAATGAAGATTCGCGGGATTCCCGTTTTATAGTACCCATCATTATTGTGGCAGTTCTTCTGGTGATCGTAATTGCCGCATTGATCCTCATTGGAAAAAATGGTAAAAATAAAGACACAAGTGCCGATCCTGTGGCGACAGAACAGAGTGGGACAACAGAGGAAGAGGCACAGAACACCGAAGTGATGGGAGCAGTTGAGGCAACTGAGAGCGCAGAGGAGACAGATGCAGATGATCCGCAGGGCAGCAGCATGGGCAATGAGACAGGTGCTAGCGTGGATGTGACGGCGCTGTTATCTGCCGGCAGCGTGGCAGAGTCCGGCGAGACAACCTTTGGTATAGATGTGGCCAGATATCAGGGAACCATCGACTGGAGTCAGGTGGCGGCTTCCGGGGTACAGTTTGCCATGATACGTGTTGGATACCGCACGCAGAAGACTGGCGAGATCGTTGCGGATTCCAATGCAAAATACAACATGCAGGAAGCGCAGGCAAACGGGATAAAAATAGGGGTATACTTCTTTTCAACAGCAGTGACGGAAGACGAAGCGGTGCAGGAGGCAGACTGGGTGGCAGATTATATTTCCCAGTATCAGATCACCTATCCGGTTGCATTTAACTGTGAAGGATTTGAAAATGCAGACAGCAGGCAGTATGCTATGACACAGTCGGAGAGAACTGACATGGCGATCGCATTTTTAAATGAGATCTATAACCGCGGCTACACGCCAATGTTTTATGCGGCAAAAAATGAGATGCTTGGCGATGCAAAATGGGATACTTCAAGAATTGAAAAAACTTATAAAATCTGGGTGTCCCAATATCCATCTGTACCATATCCACAGACTGCACAGTCCGATTACACGGGAACACACGCAATGTGGCAGTACACCAATCAGGGAACAGTGGCAGGGATCAGTAAGCCGGTCGATGTTGATATTGCCTATTTCGGTTATGAGGGAATCGCAGATGCAAAAAGTGATGTGACACCGGAAACAGTCAGTGCAGACGCAGAAGCATTGATGAATTTCTCCGATGTAAATGAAACTGTTACGGCAAAACAGTCCACAAATCTCAGAAACATTCCAAGCCAGGGTTCCGATGCAACGGTTGTGGCAACCCTGCAGAATGGCGAGACAGCGACAAGAACCGGCGTGAGCGGCAGTGGATGGTCGCGGGTAAGCTACAATGGACAGACTTTGTATGCAGTGTCCAGCTATCTGACGACAGATCTTGGGTATACAGCACCAGCAGCCAATACGGCTGCAGAGACAACAACAACGGACGGCTCAGGCTCAGGAGATGGATTGAAAACAAAATTTACTGCATGCAATGACGTGGTAACAGCGAAGATCGAAGTGAATTTAAGAACACTTCCGAGTGTCACAAACCCGGATGCAGCAGTTGTTGCGGTTTTAAAAAATGGCGAGACTGTGACGAGAACCGGAATCAATACAGACTATGGATGGTCAAGAGTTGACTATAATGGACAGACATTATATTGTGTATCGAGTTATTTGACAAGTGCACAGTAAAAAAGAAGCTGATGCATTCAGACGGAAAAGATGAAACGTCTGAAGGTATCAGCTTTCTTTCTATTATGCAGATTAAATTAATTTTTTTCGCTTTGCCGGACGCTGTTTCTTTACAGGAGGTGTCACCTCATTTCTGGCAGCAATGGATACGGCTGAAACTGGTGACGCAGGCGGGACAGGTTTGTCCATAACTGGCTGTTTTGTGGGCAGAACGGCAGATGCTGCATTCCTGCGCTGGTTTATTTTTTCTTTTTGCGCACGGAAGCGGTCAGCGGTCGCCTTAATATATGGATCTGCAACAAACTGCTTAAGCGTATCGCTGTCGATGGCGATACGGTTGTCCATTGTCTTCATAATATCTACAATCTGTAACTGATCCGAGGTTTCCGGATCGCTCAGATCATAAATCTGGTTATCCTTGAAATTCAGGATCATAGGATGCAGAAAATCAGCCGGATTGTCAGCAAGCACCAGACCTTTTTCTCCGTTTGCAAAATCGAGACATGCACCTGTAGGAAGAATCTGGATGCTGTCCGCCAGAGCGGCAATCACAGAACGGTTATATTCTGAGATGTGGCTGTAAAAAAATGTCATGGCAGCCAGCTCTGACATTGGTGCATGGTTAATGTTCATGGCAGTCAGGCGGTCAAATTTGTCCGCAGCCTTCAATATATCGATCAGAAGCTGAACCGGTGGTTTTGGAAGTCTTGGGCTGATCGTTGCATGATCTTCAAATATAATGTTCTGGATGATCTCAAGACTTGTGTCATTTAAGCCGAGTTCTGCAAAATGCGGACGGATGATCTCATACCCATGTTCTGATTTTAACTGGATGAGATCCCGGTCGGAAGCAGAGAGATCTTCATTCTTATCTAAAATACTCTTTGGAACGGAGAGATAACCAAAATCATATAATAAGGAAGCTGCGATCAGCGACTGGGAGTCTTCCGGCTCAATATGCATCTCATTTGCGATCATCGCAGAGAGGATCGCAACACTGATCGAATGCTTGTATACAAAATCAGCAGAACTTCTGAGGTTCTGTGTGAAATTAAGTTTGTGGTCTAATGCACCATAATGTGTGTATATATTCTGTACGAGTTCCGTGATTGCCGGAATATTTTTCTGTGCGAGAAGCTTATCCATGCAGTCTTTCAATTTGAACATATAGATAGTCTGGAACTGCTCAAATTCAAGGTCTTCTTTGGAAAGAGGAGGAACAGGCTCCGCCGGTTCCAGAATAAATATGCCGATCAGACCGAAATTATCAATACTGTTTATACTCTGAAGTGTTAATTTTGTGTTGCGCTCATATAATAAAACCCCCATTTTATTGTAAATGGGTTTTGCCAGCCGCATTCCCGGCTTTAAATCCTGTGATCTTACAAACTGCATATACCCCCATACCTTTCCTGATGCAAATATGATAAAATAAAAACAAGCTGATACATACCAAATATAGCATATTGAAAGGTTAAATACAATCTGCTATCATGGTTCTTGAAAGAAATTTTTTGAGAGCAGATACAGGAATATTTCAACAGAATGAGGTACCTATGAAAAAAATCCCCTTAAAAAGAATATTTGCAGCGGCAGCATTAGTGTGCTGTCTTACCGTGACAACAGCTTATGCAGATGTCACGCAGGAAGATATTGACAATGCAAAAAATCAGATCAACAATCTGAAAAACCAGCAGAAAGATGCACAGGATGCGGTCGATGATATCAATGGAAAAAAAGGCCAGCTAGAGAGCGACCTGAACAATTTAAATGGACAGATGACCAACATTGTTTCGTCCATGAATGCCCTTGAGTCACAGATCAATGATAAGAAAAAAGAACTGTCAGATCTTGAGGATGAGATCGATCAGACGCAGGATAATCTGGAAGCTGCAAAGCAGCAGTCAGCCAGCCAGTATGAGGATATGAAGATACGTATCCGCTATATGTATGAAAATGGAAATACACCGATGCTTGAGATGCTGTTATCGGCATCATCCTTTTCTGATTTTCTGAACCGGACGGAGTATATTTCGGAGATCAATTCGTATGACAGACAGAAATTAGAGGAGTTTATCCAGGTGCAGGAACAGATTGCGGCAGAGGAAGCTTCTCTTGAAGAACAGAAGAAGGATCTCGAGAGTGAGCAGCAGGAACTGCTCGCCATGCAGGATGACATGAAGGTAAAACAGAATTCTGTAAACAGCCTTATCAGTTCAACACAGGCAAATATCAGCCAGACCAATTCTGAATTGAGCAGCGCCCAGGGAAAAGTCAATGATATCAACAGTCAGATCGCACGGATGGAAGAACTGGAAAAACAGTTAGAGATCCAGAAGGCAAAAGAAGACGCTGCGAGAATGGCGGAGATCAAGCGTCAGGAGGCTGAGAACAACGGCGAATTTTCTTATGTCCCAAGTGACAGTGATCTTTACCTGTTAGGTGCGATCATCCAGTGTGAGGCAGACGGTGAACCATATGAGGGAAAGCTTGCAGTCGGAAGTGTTGTCATGAACCGTGTGCGAAGCTCTTATTTCCCGAATACCGTATCCGGTGTGATTTATCAGAGCGGACAGTTTTCTCCGGTAGCCAGTGGACGATATGCGCTCCGCCTCGAGCAGGGGGTAAATAATACCTGTATGCAGGCGGCACAGGAGGTGCTTAACGGGAACATCACAAACAGCTGTCTCTATTTCAGAACTGTGATCGACGGATTGGAAGGAACGATCATCGGACATCACATATTCTACTAATACGGCTGTCAATGCGCAAATTACATAAAAATCATTTTTGAAACCAAATGGAAAAAGAGACGTTTTTGTGAGAAATATACAAAAAACGTCTCTTTTTTGCGGAATTGAGTGGAAGCGCATGATAATTTTTTAACGAAAACCGTATGTGAAATAGGTAAAAACCAAATTTAAATACTGAAAAAAGTGTGAAAAAAAAAGAAAGCTATTGCATTTGAAAATAAAATATGGTAGCATGAGAAAGTACTGAAAAGCCAATAAAAAAGCCGAATACATAAAAACGTAGAAAATCAGGAAAAAGAAAATTTAAATTTAAAAGAAGAGATTTTAGATTTATTTTTTTTACTAAAAGATTGTTAAAAAAATAACAACGTTTTTCGGCAGATTTATTATGAAGGAAACAAAATATACTGCATATTATGAGCGGTGTTTTGTACCACAAAACCGAAGGGAGAATTCAAAATGGCAAGAAAAGTAGTTTTAGCAGGCGCATGCCGTACAGCAATTGGTAAAATGGGTGGAGCATTAAGCAATACTCCAGCAGCAGACTTAGGTGCAATCGTTATCAAAGAGGCATTAAGAAGAGCAGGTGTTAAACCAGAGATGGTTGACGAAGTTAAAATGGGTTGTGTAATCCAGGCAGCTCAGGGACAGAACGTTGCACGTCAGGCTTCTATCAAAGCAGGACTCCCAATCGAAGTTCCAGCAATCACAATCAACGTTGTATGTGGTTCTGGTTTGAAATGTGTCAATGATGCAGCTACCATGATCATGGCAGGAGAAGCTGATATCGTTGTTGCAGGTGGTATGGAAAATATGTCAATGGCACCATATGCTATGACAAAAGCTCGTTTCGGATATCGTATGAACAATGCAACGATCATCGATACAATGGTTAACGATGCATTGACAGATGCATTCAATCATTATCATATGATGATCACAGCAGAGAACGTATGTGATAAATATGGAATCACAAGAGAAGAATTAGACGAGTTCTCAGCAAACAGCCAGCAGAAATGTGAAAAAGCGATCGCTGAAGGCAAATTTGCAGATGAGATCGTTCCGGTTCCGGTTAAAGTGAAAAAAGAGATCGTAGATTTCGTGAAAGATGAAGGACCTCGTGCAGGTACAACAGCAGAGTCTTTAGCAAAATTAAAATGCTGCTCTGGCAAAGAGGGTGGACTTGTTACAGCAGGTAACGCTTCCGGTATTAACGATGGTGCAGCAGCAATCGTTGTAATGAGCGAAGAGAAAGCAAAAGAACTTGGTGTTACACCAATGGCTACATGGGTAGCTGGAGCACTTGGCGGTGTTGAGCCAGAGATCATGGGTGTTGGACCTGTTGCTTCTACTAAGAAAGTATTAGCTAAGACAGGACTTACAATTGATGATATGGATCTGATCGAAGCAAACGAAGCTTTCGCAGCTCAGTCTATCGCAGTTGCAAGAGATTTACATTTCGATATGTCCAAAGTTAACGTTAATGGTGGTGCAATCGCACTTGGACATCCAGTAGGAGCTTCCGGATGCCGTATCCTTGTAACATTATTGCATGAGATGCAGAAGAGAGATTCCCACAGAGGTCTTGCTACATTATGTATCGGTGGCGGAATGGGATGCTCTACAATCGTTGAGAGATAATTAATCAGACAAAACTGTCCGGAAAGCGGGTAACTGCTTTTCCGGGCGTTTCCATTACATATTAAAAATTCAGAATGAATTCAGGAGGTACTAACATGAAAGTTGGTGTTATTGGTGCAGGAACCATGGGACAGGGTATTGCAAAAGCATTTGCTCAGGTAGAAGGATATGAGGTAGCTCTCTGCGATATTAAGCAGGAATGGGCTGACGGCGGAAAAGCCAAAATCCAGAAAGGTTATGCAAGACTTGTAGAAAAAGGAAAAATGACACAGGAAGCTGTTGATGCTATCCTTGCTAAAATCACTCCAGGATTAAAAGAAGACCTTTGCGCAGACTGCGATCTGATCGTAGAAGCAGCATTCGAAGATATGGGAGTAAAGAAAACAACATTCCAGGAATTAGATAAGATCGCAAAACCAGAGTGTATCTTTGCTTCAAATACATCAAGCCTTTCCATCACAGAGATCGGAAATGGTCTTACACGTCCAATGGTTGGTATGCATTTCTTCAACCCTGCAGACCGTATGAAATTAATCGAAGTTATCGCTGGTGTAAATACACCGGATGAGACTGTTGAAGCTATTAAGAAAATCTCTGTTGAGATCGGAAAAACACCTGTACAGGTAAATGAAGCAGCAGGATTCGTTGTAAACCGTATTTTAATCCCAATGATCAACGAAGCAGCATTCATCAAAATGGAAGGTGTATCTGATATCGCAGGTATCGATGCAGCTATGAAACTTGGCGCAAACCATCCAATGGGACCATTAGAGTTAGGAGATTTCATCGGTCTTGATATCTGCCTTGCTATTATGGATGTTCTTTACAAAGAGACTGGCGACAGCAAATACCGTGCATGCCCATTGATCCGCAAAATGGTTCGTGGTGGTAACCTTGGTGCTAAGAGCGGAAAAGGATTCTATGTATACAATGCTGACCGCACAAAAACACCAGTTGACGCTCAGTAATTAACAGATATTAAGGTTTAGGAGGATTTGAAATCATGGATTTCACTTTAGACAAGAAACATGAAATGGCGCGTTCTCTGTTCAGAGAATTCGCTGAAAACGAAGTAAAACCTCTTGCACAGGAAACTGATGAGACAGAACAGTTCCCAGCAGAGACAGTTAAGAAAATGGCAAAATATGGATTCATGGGAATCCCGGTACCAAAGGAGTACGGCGGACAGGGATGTGATCCATTAACATATGTTATGTGTGTAGAAGAGTTATCAAAAGTTTGCGCTACAACAGGTGTTGTTGTTTCCGCACATACTTCTCTCTGCATCGATCCAATTATGACTTACGGTACAGAAGAACAGAAACAGAAATATGTCAGACCACTTGCTACAGGCGAGAAACTTGGTGCTTTCGCATTGACAGAACCAGGTGCTGGTACAGATGCTCAGGGTGCTCAGACAAAAGCTGTTTTAGACGGTGACGAATGGGTATTAAACGGATCAAAATGCTTCATTACCAATGGTAAAGTTGCAGATGTTTATATTGTAATCGCTATCACAAGCATTACAGAGGACAAGAGAGGAAGAAAGAAAAAGAACTTCTCCGCATTTATCGTAGAAAAAGGTGCTCCAGGATTCTCCTTCGGAACAAAAGAGAAGAAGATGGGTATCCGTGGATCTTCTACCTATGAGTTAATTTTTGAAGACTGCAGAATTCCAAAGGATGCGTTACTTGGACCTGAAGGAAAAGGATTCCCAATCGCTATGCATACATTAGATGGTGGACGTATTGGTATCGCTTCCCAGGCACTTGGTATTGCAGAAGGTGCATTAGAGCGCGCAATCGCTTATACAAAAGAAAGAAAACAGTTTGGTCGTTCTATCGCACAGCAGCAGAATACACAGTTCAAGTTAGCTGATATGGCAACAAGAATTGAAGCCGCTCAGATGTTAGTTTATAAAGCAGCAATGGCAAAAGCAAACCAGAAAGTTTACTCTGTAGAAGCTGCAAAAGCAAAATTATTCGCAGCAGAGACAGCAATGGCTGTTACAACAGAAGTTGTTCAGTTATTCGGTGGATATGGATACATCAGAGAGTACGATGTAGAGCGTATGATGCGTGATGCTAAGATCACAGAGATCTATGAGGGAACAAGCGAAGTACAGCGCATGGTTATCTCAGGTGCATTGCTTAAATAGACGTGATCTAGCGGATTGAAAATGGATGGAAGAAATATAGAATCACGCTTGCGAGAATGAAATATTTCTGACAGACATTTGAGAGCGCAACGCGCACGAGAAACACGAAGTGTTTCGAGTAATCCGCGATTAATGAAAATATAATAACATAAGGAGTGGAAAATACATGAATATCGTAGTATGTATTAAACAGGTTCCTGATACAAAGGGTGGAGTAAAATTCAATCCAGATGGAACACTTGATAGAGCAGCAATGCTTGCTATCATGAACCCAGATGACAAAGCAGGTCTTGAAGCAGCATTAAGAATCAAAGATGAGACAGGAGCAAAAGTTACAGTTCTTACCATGGGACTTCCAAAGGCTGATGCAGTTCTTCGTGAAGCAATGGCAATGGGAGCAGATGATGCAATCCTTGTAACAGACAGAGTATTAGGTGGAGCAGATACATGGGCAACATCTACTACAATCGCTGGTGCTCTTCGTAACTTAGATTATGATCTTATCATCACAGGACGTCAGGCTATCGATGGAGATACCGCACAGGTAGGACCACAGATCGCTGAACATCTTGGTTTACCAGTTATCTCTTACGCAGCAGACATTAAAGTTGATGGAGATTCTGTTATCGTTAAGAGACAGTATGAAGACAGATATCATGAATTAAAAGCAAAAATGCCTTGCTTAGTGACAGCACTTTCTGAATTAAATCAGCCACGTTACATGACACCAGGTGGAATCTTTGATGCATGTGACAAAGAAGTGACTGTTTGGGGAAGAGCAGACTTAAAGGATGTTGATGATTCTGACCTTGGATTAAAAGGATCACCAACAAAGATTGCAAAAGCATCTGATAAAGTAGCAAAAGGAGCTGGTGAGAAAGTAAATCTTGATCCAGCAGAATCCGTAGCATACTTGATCGGTAAATTCAAAGAGAAACACATTATCTAAAAAAATAAGGAAAAGTGGTGAATAAGATGTCATTAGAAGAATATAAGGGAGTATTTGTCTTTGCACAGCAGGTAGATAACGTATTAGACGGTGTTGCATTTGAATTGCTTGGCAAAGGTAAAGATTTAGCAAAAGACTTAAATACAGAAGTTACAGCAGTATTGATCGGCTCTGGCGTCAAAGGATTAGCAGATCAGTTAGCAGAGTATGGTGCAGACCGTGTTATCGTTGTAGACGATCCTGAATTAAAAGAATACAGAACAGAGCCATATGCACATGCACTGGCATCTGTAATCAATGAGTACAAACCAGAGATCATGTTAGTTGGTGCAACAGCTATCGGACGTGATCTTGGTCCTACTGTATCAGCAAGAGTTAAAACAGGTCTTACAGCAGACTGTACTTCTCTTGAAATCGGTGATTTCCCATTGGTTGCTGCTCCAGGAAAAGAATCTGAGCAGAAACACAATCAGTTGTTAATGACTCGTCCAGCATTTGGTGGTAACACAATCGCTACAATCGCTTGCCCGGATAACCGCCCACAGATGGCAACCGTTCGTCCAGGTGTTATGCAGAAGATTGCTCCAATCGCTGGTGCAAAAGCAAACGTTGTTGAATTCAATCCAGGATTCACACCTAACAACAGATATGTTGAAATCCTCAATGTTGTAAAAGCTGTAAAATCTACAGCAAATATCATGGAAGCTAAGATTTTGGTATCTGGTGGACGTGGAGTAGGTTCCAAAGAGAACTTCAAACTGTTAGAGGACTTAGCAGAAGTTCTTGGCGGTACTGTAAGCTGCTCCCGTGCTGTTGTAGAGAATGGCTGGTTACCAGTAGATCTTCAGGTTGGACAGACAGGTAAAACAGTTCGTCCACAGATTTACTTCGCAATCGGTATTTCCGGAGCAATCCAGCACGTAGCAGGTATGGAAGATTCTGATCTTATCATTGCAATCAACAAAGATGAAGATGCACCAATCTTCGATGTAGCTGATTACGGCTTAGTAGGAGATTTAAAGAAGATCGTTCCTCAGCTTACAGCAGCTCTTAAAGAGGCAAATGCTGACGCATAATCGCATAATAATGCAATAAAATTACATTACTAATACATTTAAACACAGTACTGTTTATCGCAGTGCTGTGTTTTTTTGACCATAAATATAGCGTAATCTTTGTTATACTACGACATCTAGTCGCATATTATAAATTTACCCCCACATATATGAAAAATTCGGCTAATTTTACAATTGAGTCATTTATCCCAATGTGGTAGAATAACAAAGTCCAAGAAAAAGGAGCAATTGGATTTCGAAAAGTTAAAAACTTTAGCGCCATGCACCGGCAGGTACGTAAAAATGATGCCGGTTAACGAGGTTTCAGGTTATCGAAAATTCGGCGGATGCCTGGACGCATATATGGATGCGCATCTCAAGCCAAATATGATGGAGACATCAAAACAAAGCGAGAGAACCATAAAAATCAAGTAGCTATTCAGTACAGAACAGTTACATATTTGTACATTTAA
>OLNM01001108.1_pt1 | contig 21470 bp, 27 predicted proteins | sample 1672391 | NCBI WGS metagenome assembly OLNM01 (sample SAMEA3136680, study PRJEB25190) | human gut metagenome | reverse complement strand
CTTTGAATACGGTGTTTCAAGAGATATGCAGACACGAGATGTTAGGAGATTTTTCAGCGGATAAATATTTGAATTTAGAAAACTTACAAAAATCATCTTGACAAACTCGTTCCCGAGGGAACAGGTTATAGAACAAAAACAAGATTTGCAAAGTTTTATAACTTACCAGAATTAATGAATTTATTTAAAGAAGTAGCTGATATTCAAACATCTGATACTTTAAATTTACCATTACCAAAAGCAAATTATGAAAATATTGTAATAAAGCCAAGTCAAACTCAATTAGATTTAGTTAATTCACTTGGAGAAAGAGCAGAAAAGGTAAGAAATAAAGAAGTAGATTCAAAAGAAGATAATATGTTAAAAATTACAAATGAAGGAAGAAAAATAGCATTAGATCAAAGACTAATAAATGAACTATTACCAGATTATAAAGATAGTAAAGTAGATAAGTGTTCAGAAAATATTTATAAAATATGGAATGATACCAAAGAAGATAAACTAGCACAGTTAGTCTTTTGTGATTTATCAACCCCAAAAGGAGATGGAACATTTGATGTTTACACTGATTTAAAAAGAAAACTAATTGATAAAGGAATACCAGAAGAAGAAATTGAATTTATTCATAATGCTAATACTGAACTTAAAAAGAAAGAATTATTTGCAAAAGTAAGAGCAGGAAATGTTAGAATATTAATGGGAAGTACTGTTAAAATGGGAGCAGGAACTAACTGTCAAGATAAATTAATTGCACTTCACGATTTAGATTGTCCTTGGCGACCATCTGATTTAATTCAAAGAAGTGGAAGAATAATAAGACAAGGTAATCAAAATAAAGAAGTATATATCTATAGATATGTAACTGAAAAAACATTTGATGCGTATCTTTATCAGTTAGTAGAAAATAAACAAAAATTTATATCTCAAATAATGACATCAAAAACACCTATGAGAAGTGCAGAAGATATAGATGAAGTAGCTCTTTCTTATGCAGAAATAAAAGCTTTAGCAGCTGGGAATCCACTTATAATAGAAAAAACTGAACTAGATACACAATTATCAAAGTTAAAATTATTAAAACAAAGTTATTTAAATGAACAATATGATTTAGAATCACGAATTAAAAAGTCTTATCCAACTCAAATAAAAGAGTTAGAAAACAATATAGAAAACTATAAAAAAGACATAAATTTTTTAAAAGAATATGAAAAAGAGGATAATATTTTCTATGGAATGACTATAAATAATATCTTATATGATGAAAAACAAAAAGCAGGAGAAATGCTAATAAATGAATGTAAAAAAACAATAACTGATGAATCTAAAATAATTGGAGAATACAAAGGATTTGAGATGGAATTAAAATTCTCATCATTTTTTAAAGAATATAATTTAATTTTAAGAAAAAATTCAGTTGTGTCTATAAATCTTGGTACAAGTGAATTAGGAAACATTACAAGAATTGATAATGCCTTAAACAATATTCCTGCATTACTAATAAAAAGTGAAGAAGAACTTATTAGAACCAAAGAACAACTTGAAAAAGCAAAGGAGGAGTTTGGTAAACCATTTATACAAGAAGAAGAGTTAAAAAATAAAACTAAAAGGTTAAATGAAGTTAATACACTTCTTAATATGAATGAAAAAACAAGAGAGCTAATTGATGATGAGGATGAAGAAATAAAAGAACCTAATCAAATGTATAAAAGAGCTATAGAAAGATAATTTGTACATTTGAGAAATAAATAAATATTTTATATACTCTACTTGAAGAAAGAGAGGATTAAAGTATGAGTTATGATAATATTTATAAAAGAGTTGCAAGAAATATAAAAAAATATCGTAAAGAAAAAGGTATGACGCAAGAGAAATTAGCAGAAGAAACAGGATACTCTTATACAAATATAAGAAGAATTGAAGCACCTAATTGTAGAAAAAACTTTTCAATAGAAACAATATATGTTATATCAAAAGCTTTAGATATTCCTATATATAGATTATTTGAAGAAGAAAAAAAAGAAAAGGAGGATTAAGGAAATGAAAAGCAATGAAGAATTATTTAAAGAATTACAAGCAAGATTAGATAAAGAATATGAAGATTTAACAAATGAATTAATGAAGTTAGAACCAAGAGATATTATTGGTAGAAGTTATGAATTTGTTTTAAAGGAAGAAATGAAAGATTTATATTATAGTGATAAAGATTTGGGAAGATATGAAATTAAAGCATTATTAAGTTTAGATAATACACTAGATTATTTATATGATTCGTGGATATGTACTGATTTTCAAATAAATAATGAGGTTAGAGATGCACTTGAAGATGAAGTAATGGAATTATCTAAAGATTATATAAATGAAAATTTAGAAAGATGTAGTGATAAAGATAAATACACTATTATAGCAGATGCTTTTGAACAATTAAATTATTTTGATTTATGCAAAGATATTAAAGAAAAATATAAGTTATCTGAGTATGAAACAATGAATCCATTATTAATAAAAGAGATAATGGATACTGGTGGAACAAAAGATATTTATAACTTTTTTAAGAATATTTTAAATAATGATGAGTTAAAATATGTAGCCTTAAAAAGAGAACATAATGAAAAGTTACATAATAATATCTCTAATGTTGTATTACCAATACTGGAAAAGAAGATAAAGAATAAAGATAGAGATGATAGATAATGGCATACTTTACCGAAGAACAAATAAGAAAAGCCAAAGAAATTGATTTATTATCTTATTTAGAAAATTGTAATAAAGATGAACTTGTATATGAGGCAAGAGGTACTTATCATACTAGAAGTCACGATAGTTTAAAAATAAGTAATGGTATGTGGTATTGGTTTTCAAGAGGAATTGGAGGTAAGACAGCTTTAGAATATCTAATTCAAGTAGAAGAATATTCCTTTACTGATGCAGTAGAGCATCTAATAAAACAAAAAGGAATTGAAAAAAGATATATTCCAAAAAGAGAACTTACTGAAAAAGAAAAAATAGATAAACTAAAATTACCTCAAAAATCTAAATATAATGACAAAGTTATAAGTTATTTAACTAATAGAGGTATAAGTAAAAATATAATAGTAGAATGTATAAGCAAAGGTTATATTTATCAAACATATCCACATAGTAATGTGATTTTTGTAGGTTATGATGATAATAATAATCCAAGATATGCTGGTGTTAGAGGAACAAATGCAAGTAGATTTATGTGTGATGCTTACGGAAGTGATAAGGCATATTCATTTAAACTTAAGTCAGTTATTCCGAGTAATAAAGTACATATATTTGAAAGTGCAATTGATTTACTTTCTTATGCTACTTTAAAAGAGATGAATAATGAAAAATGGGATGAAGAAAATTTGCTTTCACTCGCAGGAGTTTATCAAACTAAAACAGATATAGTAGGTAGTAAAATACCAAAAACTATATCTGTCTTTTTAAAAAATAATCCTGATATAGATACAATAATTGTCCATTTTGATAATGATAATGCTGGAAGATTAGCAACTAAAGCACTCAAGTATTCTTTATCAGACAGTTATAAAATTATTGATGATCCTGCACCAAATGGTAAAGATTTTAATGATTATTTATGTAACATAAAAAAATTAAATTGGAAAATTAAATATGAAGAAAGGGGAAGATAGTTATGTGCAAGCAAAAAAGATACAATAAAAATAAAAAATATATATTTGAACTTAATGAAATTAATTCAAATATATTTAAAGTTTATGCTAAAAATTATAAAGAAGCATCTATTAAATTAGTATCTTTTTTAATAGAAAATAAAATAATTACTGAAGAAAATATTAACAATATTGTTTTAAAAAGAATATAAGGTTATGGCATAAGATTATATTTATGTCTTAGCCAGCACTGCAAATGTCCTCCTAACATTTGCTAAATGATAGGGAAATACCCTAAAACCCTACAAAATTAAATAAAAGTATGTTATAATAAATTATGTTGGGATAGGGGGTTAGTAATTGCAATGAAAAAATCAGAAATGTTAGAAACATTAGCAACTAAAACTGGTTTAACTAAAACTGAATGTGAAAGAGTATTTAATGCTACTTTTGATATGTTTAAAGAAGAACTTGCAAAAGGTGAAAAAGTTTCAGTTGCAGGATTTGGTACATTTAAAATATCTGAAAGATCAGCAAGAGAGGGAAGAAATCCTCAAACTGGAGAAACAATCCAAATTGCTGCAAGTAAATCAGTTAGTTTTAAAGCAGGTACTGAATTAAAAAATAAATTAAATTAATAAATATAGGGCAAAATTTAACTATTTTGCTCTTTTTCGTGGTATAATTCAAGTATAAGGAAAAAGGAATATTCATATTGATAAGAGTGGTGGTTTTGATGAGATATGAAGAATTAGAAAAAGTATTTAAAAATAATAAAAGAATAAAATTTAGACTATTTAGTTTAGAATACATAATAGAAATAATAGATAATAAAGTAGTTATTTATCCAGAAATGTATCCACAAAGAAAGCAGGAGTATTTTTCTTTTGATGCGATAATGAATTATTATCATATTTATAATGAGCCACTAATAGAGAATATTGATAGAATTATATTAGTTAAATAAAAAGAGATAACTATTATAATTGAAGGAGTGTTACAATGATTATATGGATTAATGGAACTTATAGCGTAGGAAAAACAACAGTAATCAAAAAAATAAAACAGAAATTAGGTAGTAACAAATGTAAAGTTATTTCATCAGATGAATTTTGTGAAAAGAATAAGGAAATTTTTGCATTAGGTGGAGGTTGCTATCCACAAAACAATGTTAATTTTAATAAGAAATTTAAAGAATATTTAGATGATGTTGTGAATAGTAATCAATGTAAATATATAATTGTAGATATGGCACTAACAGATGTTATTTGTGTAGAAAACTTGTTTAATCATTTTTTAAATAGTGAAAAGTTACTTATACATATTATATTAGAGGCTAGCAAAGAAAATTTACTATTAAGATTTAAAAATGATAAAAAAAGAGATTATCAAGAAATGATTGCGTGGGTAGATAATAATTTAAATTTTTTGAAAAATAATTTTTTAAATGCAACTAGGATTAATACAGATAATAATAGCGTAAATGAGATTGTTGAAAAAATAGTAAAAATAATAAATGATAATAATGAGAGTTGTTAAGAAATTAGATTAGTTTGAAATATGACTAATCTTATTTTATGTTTGAAAAGGAGGTAAAAGATGAGAACAAGAACACATAAAAAGAATTTTTGGTTTAATGATGATGAAGATAATTCTTTAAAAGAATTATGTTCTAAAAGTGGAATGAATGAAAGTGAGATTATTAGAAATTTTGTACTAGGTAATTCTATAAAAGAAGCTCCTAGTAAAGAATTTTATGATTGTATTAGAGAACTTCGTGGAATATCAAATAACATTAATCAATTAGCAAGAAAAGCCCATTCACTAGGTTTTATAGATGAAAGAGAATATAAAAAAGAAGTAGATAAGTTAGATAATTTAATTGATGATTTGAAAAGAAATTATCTAAATACTAATATGGCAGGTAAACAATGTTAATATTATTTTTTTATTGCTGTTTAAAAGTATCTAGTGAATGCTCAAGAGAAGAAGAAAAATGGCAACAACAGGAATTTGGAAAGTTGAAAAAAGATTAGATAGAGTTATTGATTATGTTATTAATCCAGAAAAAACTACTAAAGATAGTATATATAAAGAATTACATAATATAGATGATTATAGTAATATAAATTATGAAACAGAAGATAATTGCTTTGTATCTGCACTTAATTGTTCTACTCATAGAGCATATAAAGATATGATGCTTACAAAAGAACTATATGGAAAGCAAAATGGTATTTTAGCATATCATTCTTTTCAATCTTTTAAAGAGGGAGAAGTAAGCCCTACACAAGCACACTTAATTGGAGTAAAACTTGCTGAAGAACTATGGGGTGATAGATTTGAAGTAATAGTATCTACTCATATTAATACTAATCATATTCATAATCATTTTGTTATTAATTCAGTATCATTTAAAGATGGTAAAAAATATCACGATAGTAGAGAATCTTATGCTATATTAAGACAAACATCAGATGCAATATGCTCTGAATATGGACTTAGTGTAGTAGAAAATAAAAAAGTAAATAAAGTAAACTATGATAATTATTATAAGAAACATATAACTACTAATAATTATTATATATTTGCTAAAAAAGATTTAGATAGAGCTATTGCTATGGCACTATCTTATAAAGATTTTGAAAACATTATGATTAAAATGGGATATGAACTAATAGAAAGATCTGGTAAGTTAAGTATAAAAAGAAGTCCTTATAAAAGAAACATAAGAATTGAAAGAGCATTCGGAAGTGAATATTCTATTAAAAATATTAATATTAGAATAGAGAATACTTATAGTCCAAGAGTACCTTTTGTTGAGGCATATAATCCAGAATTTATAAAACAAGAAAAAGAATATAAAAAGAATAAAGCACACGGAATATATGGATTATATAAATATTATTGTTATATTTTAAAAGTATATCCAGTTAAATACCCTAGAAAAATACTTCCACCTTCTGTTAGATTAGATATAGAGAAAATGGAAGAAATATCAGAACAAACTAAATTGCTTGTTAGAGAGAAAATAGAAACTAACGAGCAATTTTTATTTTATAAAGATAAATTAAATACAGAAGTACAAACTCTAGTAGGTAAAAAACATAACCTATGGATTAAACATAAAAGAGTAAAAATAGATGTTGAAAAAAATGTTATTCGTAGTGAAATAAATAAGATTACTGAAGAATTAAAAGTAAAACGAAAGGAGGTGGTCTTATGTGAGAATATAGAAAAAAGAATGAAAGATATTGAAGAAAATATTAAAGAACTTGAAGAAAATAAAAGAAAGGAGAAAGAGATATGAATTCAAGTGAAGCTGCAGAACAAATTGTTAAGTTTTCTATTGAGGGAATAGAAATGGCGTTAAGATTAAGTGGTACAGGATTAGAAAGAATTGCTGTAATGTTATATACAATGTCAAAAGATAATAAAATGACAAAAGGTAAAACAACACTTAATAAAATGTTAAAATCTGGTAGCCCATTACAAATATTTTCTATTAAAGCAAGCGAGTTAGAAAAGTTTGGAAAAGAAGCTAAAAAGTATGGTATCTTATATACTGCTTTAATAGATAAAAAAGCACCAGATAATGATGGCATTGTAGATATTATGGTACGAAGTGAAGATGCTGCTAAAATTAATAGAGTAGTAGAAAGATTTAAATTAGCACAAACTGATAATATATCTATTAGAAGTGAGATAGAGAAAGATAAGATTGAGGAAATGTTAAAAGATGCAAAAGATAGAGGAGTACCTATTGCAGATGAAGAAAAACTTGCTAATGATATTTTATCTAAACCTATTCAAAGGGAAGAGAATATTAATTCAAACCCCGAAGTGGCAAAGACACAAAGCCCTCTGTCAGAGCCAGTCTTAGAGAATTCAAAAGGCAAGGATGGAGTAGTTAAAGAAAAGAAGCCATCTGTTCGTAAACTTTTAAATAAGTTAAAAGAAGAAGTTAAAAATAGAGATAGTAATGATGATAAAGTAAAAGAAAAAGAAGATACTAAACAAAAATCTAATAGTAAAGATACTACTTCTAAAGATAAGACTTCTAATACAAAAATTAAGAAAAATAAAAGAAAGGAAAGATAGATAATGGTTGAAGAAATATTAAACGAAAAAGATACCAAAACTGGTTATAATAAAGAAGAATATATAAAAAAGAAAAAAGAGCAACTAAATAATGCTTATAAAACTATTGATGAGGGATTAGAGGAAATAAAATCTAATCCTGATTTTTTTATGTCTTATTTAGATATACAAGGTAGATTTGATTTATATACACCGAGAAATGCTATACTAATAGCTAAACAATTACCTAGTGCTATTCAGTTAAAAGAAATGAAGAAATGGATTGATGATAAAGCAATATTTAAAAATAAATATCCTAATAAAGTTATTATTTTAGATCCAAGAGAACCATATACTACTAAAGATGGTAAAATGGTAAGAGGTTATACTGCTAAAGAACTTGTAGATATATCAGAAACCAATATAAAACCTTATATTAAAAACTATGATAAGAAAATGATATTACAAGCACTATTACACGAGTGTCCTATGGATATAAAAAGTGTAGATGCTTTAGAAGATGATAAAACCTCAAAATGGGATACAGATAATAAAGTTATATATTTATGTAAAAATGAAGATAGTAATTTAGCATTTAAAAATGCCTTAATAGAACTATCTAAAATAAATATCTATGATAATACCAAAGAAATTGATAATGAAAAAGCTAAGTGTGTTGCTTTTATGTTATGTAAGAAATATGGACTTGATATTGAATTTAATGATGTAAGTAAAATAACAGATAGATTTAAAGATATGGATAAGCAAGATGTTATAAATGAACTTACATCAATGAAAGAATCAGTTAGAGAACTTAATAAACAAATAAGTGATTATATAGAAGTAAATATAAAAACAAAGAATAAGGAACAAGAAAGGTAATTATGAAAGATAGTTTTAAATATGAGTTTTCAGTAAATGAAACTAATTTAATTGTAAAATCACTTAACTTATTAAGAAACTACTTAAACACTCAAGATAGAGCAACTGATTCAGTAGATGAAATAATTATAAAATTAACTGATTATAATAAAATAGAAATCGACAAATATGAATTAGGTATTATTATAAATGCACTAAATAATTATAGATATAAATTAAAAAGTTTAAATGAGCCAAGAAGTGAAGTAAATGAGTTATTATTAAGATTATTAGATGATAGTGAAAGAGAAAAAAGTAGTAAAAAAAAACTCATAAGGACTCGCTGGAAAGATAGATAATGCAAGAAGAAAAAAGAAAACAACAGATAATACTATTTATACTTGGTATAATTCCAGTTATATGGTTATCTCTAATAATAGCACCAAATATAGATGGAGGACTAATAGATATAATTAAAAAATTAACTAAAGCACTAGATAATCCATTTCAAATAATTATATGTGAGAATAGTTTAAAGACTGTTTTTTTTCTTTTAGTCGTATATGTTATTGCTATTTTAATATATTATTCATCAAGAAAAAACTACCGAAGAAATGAAGAATATGGAAGTGCTAAATGGGGCAGTGCTACAAAAATATGTAAAAAGTATATAGATAAGAATAATAACAATAGTAAAATACTTACACAAAATGTGCAAATAGGATTAGATGGTAGAAAGCACCGAAGAAACTTAAATGTCTTAATATGTGGTGGAAGTGGAGCAGGTAAAACTAGATTTTATGCTAAACCTAATATTATGCAGTGTAATTGTTCTTTTGTAATATTAGATCCAAAAGGAGAAATTTTAAGAGATACAGGTGGATTATTAGAACATAAAGGTTATGAAGTAAAAGTATTAGATTTAATTAATATGGATAAAAGCCATTGTTATAATCCATTTGTATATTTAAAAGATGATAATGATGTACAAAGATTAGTTACTAATTTATTTAAGTCAACAACACCAAAAGGAAGTCAAAGTAATGATCCATTTTGGGATACTGCTGCATCAATGTTATTGTTATCACTAATATTTTATTTATGGTATGAAGCACCAGAAGAAGAACAAAACTTTACAATGGTAATGGAAATGTTAAGAGCAGGAGATGTTAAGGAAGATGATGATATGTATTTATCTCCACTTGATTTATTATTTGAAAAATTAGAAAATACTAATCCAGATCATATAGCACTTAAATACTATAAAGATTATCATAGTGGTAGTGCTAAAACACTAAAATCTATTCAAATAACTTTAGCTTCAAGATTAGAAAAGTTTAATTTAAGAAGTTTATCTATGCTTACAATGACAGATGAATTAGAACTATCTAGTTTAGGTGAAAAGAAAACAGCACTATTTGCTCTTATTCCAGATAATGATACATCATTTAATTTTATTGTTAGTATTCTATATACTCAATTATTTCAACAATTATTTTATGTAGCAGACCATAAATATAAAGGAAGTTTACCAATACCTGTACATTTTGTAATGGACGAGTTTGCTAATGTTAGTTTACCAGATGATTTTGATAAAATATTATCTGTTATGAGATCAAGACAAGTGTCAGTATCAATAATCTTACAAAATTTAGCTCAATTAAAATCACTTTTTGAAAAGCAATGGGAAAGTATAGTTGGAAATTGTGATGAGTTTTTATATTTAGGTGGTAATGAACAATCTACTCATAAGTATGTATCGGAACTACTTGGAAAAGAAAATCTTGATTTAAATACTTATGGAAAATCACACGGAAGAAATGGTAATTATTCAACTAATTATCAACAAACAGGTAGAGAGTTATTAACACCAGATGAAGTTAGAATGTTAGATAATAAGTATGCAATTTTATTTATTAGAGGAGAACGACCAATTAAGGATTTAAAATATGATATTTTAAAACACCCTAATTTAGAATATACAACTGATGGTAAAGCTAAAGCATATGAACACGGAAAAATTAATAATGCTATTGCTACAATTGAAGTAGACTATAACATTGATAATTATAACTTTACTGATATTGAAGAAATAGCTAAAGATTATGAAATTATATCTAGTGAAGATATAGAAAGTTATTTTAAAGAAAAGAAAGGAATTGATAATAATGAAAGTAAAAAATAATATGAAAAAAATTAATAAAACTTATATGTTAATAAGTTTTGCCGTAAGTACTTTAATGTTATTTGTACCAAATGTTTTTGCAGCAGGAGATGATCCAATTGCAGTAGTTAATAATTTATCTGATTTTATATTTCAGATAACAAGAGTTGTTGGAAGTATAATTGTAGGATATTCTTTAGTACAAATTGGATTATCATTTACAAGTCACGATGCATCACAAAGAGTAAATGGTTTTATGTTTTTTGTTGGTGGAGTAATTATAATGTTTGCTAAAGAAATATTAAATATGATTGCTGGCTAGATAATAGGGGTAGAAACTAATTTCTATCCCTAAACTTTTTAGGAGGTGGGAAAATGTATATATTAGCTAGTAGTGGTAATTGGGTAATAGATAATTTAAATAATGCACTAGATACTTGGAATGATAAATTAACAGAAATATGGCAAATAATTACTCAATCACCAGAGTTATTTAAAGGTGGTTCAATATGGCAAGTAATACTTAAAATAAATGGAGCAGTAGAGGCAATAGGGCTTGCACTTTTAGTATTATTTTTTGTAATAGGTGTAGTAAAAACTTGTTCATCACTAGCAGATGTAAAAAAGCCAGAACACGCCCTTAAATTATTTGTAAGGTTTGCTATTGCAAAGGCAGTTGTTACCTATGGACTTGATTTAATGTTAGCAATTTTTAAAATAGTACAAGGTTTAATGTCTACGATTATGGAAACAGCAGGACTTGGTACAATTACAAAGACAGTCTTACCACAAGAAATAATCACCGCAGTAAAAGATTGTGGTTTTTTTGAATCAATACCATTATGGGCGGTTACATTAATAGGTGGATTATTTGTTACAGTATTATCTTTCATAATGATTTTAACAGTTTATGGAAGATTTTTTAAATTGTATTTATATACGGCAATAGCACCAATACCATTATCAACAATTGCAGGCGAACCTACCCAAAGAATATGTGCTAGTTTCTTAAAATCATTTACAGCAGTTTGTTTAGAAGGAGCAATAATAGTTCTCTCTTGTATTATATTTTCGCTTTTTGCATCAAGTCCACCAGTCGTGGATACAACAGCGTCAGCAGTAACGCAAGTTTGGAAGTATATTGGGGAACTTATTTTTAATATGCTCGTTCTAGTAGGAACAATAAAAATGAGTGATAGAGTTATAAGAGAAATGATGGGATTATAAGGAAAGGATGATGATTATGGATAAAGAAAAAAATAAAAAAGATTTAGAAGATATTTTATATAGTGATGAAGAATATAAAGACTTTAAAATTAATTATATAATACACTATAAAGATAATGATAATTATGAGGCAGTAGTATCTAATAATAATGATATAGCAAGTGTATTTTTATATAATAAAAAGATTGAACCAATAATTGAACCATTATACTCAATTGATAATGATGTGTTTGAAACATTAGAAAGATTAGATACTGAAATCATTTATGCAACAGTAGATTTTAACTATAGTGTTTGGAATTATATAAACGAATATTACCCAGATGATATAAATAATAAGTATGGAATGAATAAATATCTAAAATATTGTAAAGAAAATAATATAACTAAAGAATTAATAGAAAAAGAAGTTAAAACTGAAGTACCTGATGTTATGAAATATTATAAAAATAGAGAAGTAAAAATATTAGGAACTTGGGAAACTGATTATGCGGATATTGCAGTAAATGCACTACTTATGGAAAATAACAAAAAGATAGCCAATATTATTACAACATTTAATCTTAGTAATTATTTCTTAAAAAGGGAATTGTATGATGATTTTGACTATTATAAAAGTTTACCTAAAATATCAAAGTGTTCTAAACTATTACAAGTTATATATGATAATGTCTGTGAATCTGAATCATCAATGTGTCATATAACTGCTGAAGATTGGGAGGAATATTATTCAGATAATTTTACTAATAAAGATATTGAAAAACTAAAAGAAGAAGTAAAAGAATATAAATTAGATAATGTTATTACATTTGATGATGCAGAGTATAAAATTATTGGTTGGAGTGATTTAGAAACTAGATTTAATGATGATAGAAATTTAGTAAAAGAAAAGGAAAGGGAAAGATAATTATGATAAATAGAAAATTAGATAATGGAATATTTGTACTTGATGTAGGTTATAGAAATGATATACCAGTTGTATTAGTAGAAAGAAGTTATGATGATATTTGTGAATATATAATAGGCTTTAATTACAAAGTAAATGATAATAAAATGACTTGGGGATATGGTTATTATTATGATAGAAATATAGATAAAGCAATGACTGATTTTAAAAGAGTATTAAATGGTGAAAGTCTTGCAGATACATTTTCTAATAAAGAAAGAAGTGATAAGTTATGCCATACAAGATAGAAAAAGACAAAGTAATAATTGATAAAGATACTTTTAATGAAGAAAACGAAATACATTATTTAAACTTTATTTTAGGATATGACTTATTAAATGATTTATATAAAAAATCTATTTGTTCCGAGTGTGATGTGAATTATGATTTTAGTGATTATATTTCAAGAGAGTTTATTAAGAGTGAAGAATACCAAAACACTAGATATTCTACTTATGAAATGTTAGAAAAATGGTTAGAAAATAATATGTTAAAAATAAAAAAAGAATATTATGAGTTTATTGGTAGCAAAAAAAATATTTACAAAGTTGGTAATTATGTGTGTGAAGTTGATGATATAAATTACGATAATAAAGAAGAAAGTATAGTAATGATTTATAAAAGTGAAAAAGATTATAAGAATGGTAATTATATGGAACAAGTATCTTTAAATAACAAAGATATAAAAGAAAATATAACTAATTATATTAAAAATAATTATCTAGTTAAGATAAAAGAAAGGTAGGATTTTATGATAATAAATGATTTAAGAAAATACGATAAACTTATGAAAACTTTAGCTATATATATAATAATTGAGTATGGAATATCAAACTTAAAAAATAAAGATTTTGTAGATAATATTAAGCAAGAATTAGTAGATGATAATAAAAATTGCAAGCTTATGACTAATGAATATTTAAAAGATTCAGTAGATTTAGCAGTAAAAATATCAAGTTTAGAACAAAATGATATATGTAAATTAATATATCAAGAAGAAAAAAACAAAAATAAACAAGAAAGGGGAAGATAGCAAATGATGAATATGTTTACATTAATTGGAAGAATAACTAATGATGAATTTAATATGGAAGTAAATGATAAAGGACAAAAAGAAGTTTTAATTACTATTGAAGGTAAAAAAGCAGATGGCACTAACTATCAATTACCAATTAAAGTTAGAGGGAAAATGGCTGAAACAGTTAATGAATATTGTTTTAAAGATGCTGTTGTAGGAATAAAAGGTTCTTTAAATAGTGTAGATAATTCAAATATAGAATTATATGCAGAAAAAATGACTGTATTAAATTCAGAAAAAAATATCAATAAGAAGAAAGAAGATATGGAAAGGTAGGTATAAGATAATGGAAGTTAAAATAAATAGAGAAATAAGAAATTATACCGAAAGTATTTATTTTGGTTTAACTTTAAGACAATTTATTTGTTCATTATGTGCTTGTATTGTAGCAGTGGGACTATATTTTATATGTAGTCCCTTTCTTAATAAAGAAATAGTATCTTGGATATGTATTTTAGGAGCAATACCTTTTGCAGGGGCAGGCTTTTTTAAATATAATGGAATGAATTTAGAAGATTTTATTAAAAGTTGGTTAAAATCAGAAATACTTGTACCTAAAGAATTAAAATTTAAAACTGAAAATATCTATTATGAAATGACAAAAGATATTATAGAAAATAAACAAAGAGAGGAGTTTAATAAAAATGATAAAATCAATAAATAATTTAAGAAAACAAGAAAAAGATAATGTAAATATTCCAAAATCAATTCAACAAGTAATACCAATTCAAAAAATATGGACTGATGGAATATTTTTAGTAGGTAAAAATAAATACTCTCAAACATTTAAGTTTACAGATATTAATTATGCAGTAGCATCAAAAGAAGATAAAGAGGCTATGTTTTTAGAATATGGGGAATTACTTAATTCATTTGATAGTGGTGCTACTACTAAAATAACTATAGCATTAAGAAGAATAAATAAGAAAGATTTTGAAAAGGAAATACTATTACCATATAAAGAAGATGGATTAGATATTTATAGACAAGAATATAACCAAATGCTACTTGACAAAGCAATTAATAGTAATGGTATGGTAAGAGAAATATATTTAACAATATCAGTCTTTAAGAAAAATATAGAAGATGCTAAAAACTATTTTAGGAGGGTATCTAATGATATAGTATCTCATTTAGCAAGACTAGGAAGTAAAAGTATAGAACTTGATGCTAAAGAGAAATTAAGAATATTACACGACTTTTATAGAATAGGAGAAGAAGTAAATTATAATTTAGATATAAAAGAGTTTATAAAAAAAGGACATAATTTCAAAGATTATATATGTCCTGATAGTTTCTCATTTAAAAAAGATTATTTTGAAATGGGAAAGAAATATGGTAGGGTATTATTTTTAAAAGATTATGCTAGTTATATCAAAGATACTATGGTAGCAGAACTAACAGACTTAAATAGAAATATGATGATGAGTATTGATATTATACCAGTACCTTCTGATGAGGCAGTAAAAGAAGTTGAAAATAGATTGCTGGGAGTAGAAAGTAATATAACTAATTGGCAAAGAAAACAAAATGCTAATAATAATTTTAGTGCAGTTATTCCTTACGATATGGAACAACAAAGAAAAGAAAGTAAAGAGTTTTTAGATGATTTAACAACAAGAGATCAAAGAATGATGTTTGCTAATTTAACTCTTGTTATTACAGCTGATACTAAAGAACAACTAGATGCTGATACTGAAACAATTTTAATTACTGGAAGAAAGCACTTGTGTCAGATAGCACCACTTAATTATCAGCAGTTAGATGGACTTAATACTGTACTTCCAATAGGAGTTAGACATATTGATACATTAAGAACATTAACAACAGAAAGCCTATCAGTATTAATGCCATTTAGAGTACAAGAAATAATGGATAAGAATGGTATTTATTATGGCGAAAATGCTATTAGTCATAATCTAATTATGGTAAATAAAGCAAATTTACAAAATCAATCATCATTTTTACTTGGAATACCCGGAAGTGGTAAAAGTTTTAGTGCTAAAGAATTAATAGTATTTCTAGCTCTTTCAACAGAGGATGATATTTTAATATGTGATCCAGAGGGTGAATATTCTGCTTTAGTAAAAGCAATGGGTGGCGAAGTAATTGGAATATCTGCTAGTAGTAGCGATCACATTAATGCTATGGATATGTCAGAGGGTTATGGAGATGGTTTTAATCCTGTAATAGATAAGTCGGAGTTTATCTTATCATTATTTGAACAACTGGACAAAAAAGGTTTAGGACCAAAAGAAAAATCAATAATAGATAGATGTACAAGTTTAACTTATGAAGAATATTATAAAACGGGTATTACTCCTACACTTATGACATTAAGAAGAAAATTACAAGAACAACCAGAAAAAGAAGCAGGAGAACTTGCTTTATCTTTAGAATTATTTACCAATGGTAGTTTAAATGTTTTTGCTCACAAAACAAATGTAAATACCAGTAGTAGGATTATTTCTTATGATATTTATAAGTTAGGTAAACAACTAAAGACTATGGGATTATTAGTAATAACAGATGCTATGAGAAATAGAGTATCAGAAAATTATAAAAAAGGTAAGAGAACACATATTTTTATTGATGAAATACATATTTTATTTGAAAATGAATATTCAGCAACATTTTTTAATTCTGCTTGGAGGCAATTTAGAAAAAGAAATGCTTACCCAACTGCAATTACTCAAAATGTAGAATATCTTTTATCATCAGTAGATGCAAGTACAATGCTATCTAATAGTGAGTTTGTAGTAATGTTAAATCAAGCATCAAGTGATAGAAAAGAATTAGGTAAACTATTAAGTATTTCTGATGAGCAAATGTCATATATTACAAATGCTGATGCTGGTTGTGGATTAATTCGTTATGGTAGTAGTCTCGTTCCCTTTGTTAATAGATTTCCAAAGAACACTAAACTATATAAATTAATGACTACTAAACCGGGAGAATAAAAAAATGTCTATAAAAACAAAAAAAACAATAAAAGGAACAATTAAAACTATTGATAAAGGCAGAGTTTTTACTGATAAGGCAAAAGATACTATTGTATCAATTAAAGAAAAAGGAGATACTGGTTATAATAATACTAATGATAATAATGCAAATGAATATGCAATAAATAGAATTAATAATAGTGCAAGAAAAGCTGTTAATAATTCTGGTAATATTAAGAATATTGGTAATAAGGCAGTTCGAGATACTAAAAATAACTTTATTAAAACAAAGAATAAAGTAAAAAATATTAAAACTAAACTAACTGAAAAAAAGATGATTAAGCAAGTAAAGAATAAAATTAAGACAAGTAAGAAAGTTGTTAAAGATACAACTAAAATTACTAAACAGACAATAAAAGCAAGTGAGAGAGCAAAACAACTTATGATTAAAAGTGTTAAAATGACTTATCAAGGAATTAAGGTTGCAGTAAAAGCTACAATATCTGCAGTAAAGGGAATAATTGCAGGAACTAAAGCCTTAATTTCTTTTTTACTTGCTAGTGGTTGGATAGCACTTATAATAATTATTGTTGTTTGTTTAATAGGTGTATTATTTAATTCTCATTTTGGAATATTTTTTAGTGGAGAAAAGACAAGCGAGAATAGTATTACAATGCAAGATGTAATAGCAGAGTGTAATAATGAGTTTTATGATAAATTACAATCTATTCAAGATGAAAACGAACACGAAGAATATGTTTTAGAGGGCAAACTTGCTAGTTGGAAAGATATGTTAGTAATTTATACAGTTAAAGTATCTAAAGGTATAAATGAAAATGATGTTATAACAATAGATGATAATAAAAAACAAATAATGAAAGATATATTTTGGAATATGAATAGTTTATCATCAGAAGTTAAAACAGAAACTATTATTGAACAGGGAGTAAATACTGATGAATTACCAAAAGAAGTAGAAAAGCAAGTTTTGTATATAACTATTACTTCTAAAAATGCAGAACAAATGAAAGAAGAATACTCTTTTAACGAATTACAACTTGAACAATATAATGAACTTTTAAGTGATGAATATTCTTCATTATGGAACGGTATTATTTATGGCATTGATTCTGAAGAATACACTACTTGGAGGCAAAGTGGTGCTAGTTGGTCTAATATAAAAATTGGTAATACTACAAGTACAATTGGTCAAATAGGTTGTTTGGTAACATCTATTGCAGTTTTAATTGAAAAGTCAGAAGTAGAAAATAAATTAGTACCATTTAATCCTGGAGTATTTGTAGAAGAATTAAATAAAAATAATGGATTTGATAATAAAGGTAATTTACAATATAGTGCTATTAGTAAAGTTGTACCTAATTTTAAATATATGGGTATAGTAGATTTAAAAAATAGAACAAGAACAGAAAAACTATCTTTAATTAAGAAATATGTTGATAGAGGTTATTATTTAGCAGTTGAGGTAAAAGGTGCAACAGAAGGTAACCAACATTGGGTAGCGATTACAGATGTAGAGGGAAATAATATATATATTGTTGATTCTGCAAGTAACTACACCGAATTATGGCCTTCTTATGATTGGGACAAGACAACACAGTTTATCTATTTTAAAGTAAAAGTTTAAATTAATAGTATAATAATATTATTGTAAAAAAAATTAACAATTAAGAAAATATCTATTATTGTAGATTTTTGTTTTTTTTTTTGATATAATATACATATGATATGTTGATACAATTTTATTATAGAACTGTAAAATGAAAGGAGGATTTATTGCAGTATAATAAAAATGCAGTATTTAACTTTATCAATGGTAATTTTATTTTGTTGACATTTATTTTGTGATAAAGAAAGTATTAACATATTTTAATAAATATTTGGAATTGTTAACTTTAGAAATCAAGTTGACAAACCAATGAAAGGAGAAATATATGGATAATACAAAAAGAAAAAAAGTAATAATTGCTAGAAACATTTCCAAAAGTTATACGAAAGAAAACAAAAAAATATCAATTCTTGAAAACGCTAGTATAGATTTTGAAACAGGAAAATTTTATGCAATTACTGGTCATAGTGGAAGTGGAAAATCTACTTTAATCAACATTTTGGGCTTAATAGATTTTTGTGACAGTGGAGTGATTAAAATTAACAATTTAGATGTAAAAGAATTGAATGATAAAAAACTATCACTATTAAGAATGGAAAATATAGGCTTTATTTTTCAAGACTTTCAACTTGACCCATATTTAAAAGCATTTGAAAATGTAATGTTACCAATGATAATAAACAAAAATATTAATAAAGAAAATAGAAAGAAGTGTGCAATCAAATTACTACAACAATTTGGACTTGATGATAGAATTAACCATTATCCAAGAGAAATGTCTGGCGGTGAACAGCAAAGAGTTGCCATCGCTAGAGCTTTGGCAAATAATCCTAAGATAATTCTTGCAGATGAACCGACTGGTAATTTGGACAAAAAAACAGAAAAAGAAGTATTTTCATATCTAAAAAAACTGGCAAATGATGGAAAATGTGTTATAGTAGTAAGTCATAGTGACTTGGTAAGACAATATGCAGATTATGTCTATACTATAGATGATGGAAAAATAGATGAGGTTTATAATGATGATAATTGATTTTCTTCATTTTTCTATTATAAAATTATTTAGAAATAAAAAAAATGTGTTTTTGATGATTTTATATATCATTTGTACTATTGTATTACTTTGTGGATTGATTTTTAGAGATAATTTTTCAAATTTTATTTATAATACTATAACAAAAAATGTTGGCTTTAGGTCTATAATGGTGTCACCAAATTTTGACATGGATGATTATGGCTTTTCAGAAATAAAAAAAATCAATCATGTAGTAGATGTATATAATTCAAATTACGATTTTGTGTCTGTTTCAAGCAGTTTTAAAAGTTCAACACACGATGGATATATTGATTTAAATTATGGAAACACATCTACTTTACCAGAAAATATAATTGGTGAAAAGTTTAATGATGAAAGTACCGGTGTTGCAATTTGTCCAATTAACTTTTTACCATCAAGTGATGCAGTTAATTTGTTTGTTGACGAAAATAAAATTCTAAACGGATATGAACTGTTGAATACAGATTTTGAAATTACATATTTTTCACATATTTATGAAAACAATAAATTAATTGAAAAAGATAAATTTAGTAAAAAACTAAAAATCATAGGATTATATGATAACAATGAAGTAATGAATCCAAGCAATACATGTTATGTCTCTTCGAAAGATATTATTGAAATCAAAAATGCAACACAAATATTAAATGAAGAAAATTCTACAGTTTATGGTTTCGTTATTATTGTTGATACAAAGGAAAATGTAATGCAAGTTGTTAATGAGCTTACAAATATGGGCTTTTATCAACCAACGATTAAAAATCAAATTGATACATCAATTACCAATATCATAATATTATCAAGTAATATTTTGATTAGTGTGGTTATGCTTGCAACTATTTTACTTACTGTTTTTTATATCAAAAAGAAAACAACTTACATTGTAAAAGATATTGGTTTTTTAAAGTCCTGTGGATATAGCAAAAACGAAATTATTTTATATAATTTTTTAGAAGCATTTATAATTAGTATATTTTCATATATAGTAGGTACAGCGTTTTCTGTCACAGTTTTTTATGTTTTGAAATCAACTGTTTTAACGTCACTAATTTATTCAGGATTTAAACTTAAACTATTTTTTGTGGATTTTGCATTTGTATTTGCTATTGTTGTGTTAATATGTTCTATTATTAATATTTGTTATATTTATAGAATAACTAAAAAAAATGTACATGAATTGATTGGCGGTGATAAAATATGATTATAAAAAGTTTTTTTAGAAATAAAACTGTTAAAATTTATATGATAATATTAACAATCGCAATATCCGTGTTATTTATTTTAAGCAGTTTTATAAGTTATTATCAAAATATGCAAGATGAACTTTTTTTGAACAGAAACATTTTGATTGTTACAAGTAAAAACAATATATATGATGATTTAAAAAAAATCAAATTAATAAATAATATAGAAAATAAAGTGGTATTATTACCTGACAAAACTTATAATACCATAGTTGATTCACAATATACATTAACTGATTCTGAAGGTAATATTATAGATTCCTTTACAAGCAATGAAGATGGATATGAATTTAAAATTACCTGGGAAAGACTATTTATATCAAATTTTGATTACATTTTAGTTACTTCTGATAAAAACACTAAAAATAAACTATCAAAAAATGATGTTTCAATTGGATTGACAGAATCTTGGGTAAAATATTATAGTGATCATCAGGATCTATATTTAAATAAAAATGTTGGATTTAAAACTAATGAGCAAAACAAACTTGAACTTAAAATTGTTAATTTATACAATTCAAACTTTCCACAGTTAATGGTATCTGAAGAATTGTATAATGATTTAATAAAAGAACAAAAATTTAATGTTTATACGATGAACATTTT
>OLNM01001104.1_pt1 | contig 21510 bp, 6 predicted proteins | sample 1672391 | NCBI WGS metagenome assembly OLNM01 (sample SAMEA3136680, study PRJEB25190) | human gut metagenome | reverse complement strand
TGGTCAGAGTCAAAACAGGAGCCGTTTTTTCTTTGGGCTTTTCTTTGGTACCTTTTACAAGAATTTCAGGCTTCATTTCTTTCAAAATAGTTACTGTTTCAACTGGGTCACTAATTTTTTTGCCATGTAACTCTTCATAGCTAGTAACAATTTGACGTTCGCCATCCTCACCAACTTGTTTAATAGAATCATCACCTATAAATTTGCTAGAATCAGATTCTTCTGTGATAGTTTTAGGAATAGTCTCTGTACGAATATCAGTATGTAAAGCAGGAAGCTCTTCTCTCTCTGGAGCAACGTCAGGAACTGTAGCTAGTGGATCGGTATACTCTGAGATTTCAATAACCGGCGGATCAATTAAGTTTCCTGTTTCATCTACTCCTGTTGTACCTACAGATTCCGTGTATTCTGACTTCTCGGACTTGGGTGCTTCTTCTGGAACTGTGCCTACCGGTTCAGTGTATGCTGGTTTTTCATGAACTTCTGGTTCCCCTTTGTCAGTTACAACAGCTTCGGGTAAGGCTGGTTGAACCTCAGGTTCCCCTTTGTCAGTCACAACTGCTTCGGGTAATGTCGGTTGAACTTCAGGTTCCCCTTTGTCAGTCACAACAGCTTCTGGTAATGCCGGTTGAACTGCTGGCTCTACAAGGTTTGTACCTATTGGTTGCGTATAGTCAGGCTTCTCTGCTTTAGGAGCCTCGTCTGGAACAGTACCTACAGGTTTAGTGTATGCTGGTTTCTCATGAACTTCAGGTTCTACCAGATTACCACTAACTGGTGCTGTATGTTCATGCTTCTCTGCTTTAGGAGCCTCGTCTGGGACTGTACTTACAGGTTCAGTATATTCTGGTTTTTTATAAACTTCTGGTTCAACTAAATTACCGCCAATTGGAGCTGTATATTCTGGTTTCTCATGAACTTCAGGTTCTACAAGGTTTGTACCTATTGGTTGCTTATAGTCAGGCTTCTCTGCTTTAGGAGCCTCGTCTGGAACAGTACCTACAGGTTCAGTGTATGCTGGTTTTTCATGAACTGCTGGCTCTACAAGGTTTGCTCCTATTGGTTGCGTATAGTCAGTTTTTTCTACTTTAGGAGCCTTGTCTGGGACTGTACTTACAGGCTCAGTGTATTTAGGCTTCTCTGCTTTAGGCGCTTCATTAGGGATACTTTCCTGAGTTTCAGATACTAGAACATTCTTTATCCCCTCATCCTTATGTTGAATTTCTGAAATTGCATCATCATCAAGGGGTAAGTATCCAATATAACGATATCCAGCAATTTGAACTACTCCTTCATTACTTGGAGCTTTCAAAGGATTGCTTATATCGAGAGCTTGCATACTAGAAAGACTAATCAGTCCGATAGTAGTAACTAAAAACAGACTAGCAACTTTTTTCTTTTTATGAACTAAAAGAACTAAACTACCAACAGCTAATAGACCTAAAGCTGTAAGCACAGAAGTCGATGAACCTGTTGCAGGAAGAGCTTCCTGCTGATAAATAAGAGCATAACTTGCTTCATTATCAGTAGGAATTCCTGCTTGAATCTTGCTTTGTTCTTCCTTTGTAAGAGCGCTTTTTTCAACATAATGATAGGTAGAAGCATGAATTACTGACGGTGCAACCAAGACACTTCCGAGTAACACCGAACCAACAATCCCACAGATTTTTCGGATCGAAAATCGTTCTTTTTTAAATAATGACAAGCGTAATCACCTTCTTTAATTTTATTTCCTAACAGTAAACACTATTTTTTATTTTCAAAAATTGAACTTCTAAAATCATCAGTTTGGTCAAGATAAGCTTTAAAGATTGCTCTCTTCAACTTATGAACTGCACTGTCTGTTTCTGGATTATAGTTATTCCAATGAGGAGTTTCTGTATCCTTGCGGACAGCTTCATTCATTAGTTGTTGCAACTCATCTATATTGCTTGTAGTTTTGGTTGCAAAGCTTGTCCATGATTTACTTGTATCATTAAAGGTAACTTTATTCAATTGACTGAATTTGTCTTGTCGCTCTTTATACATGGCCTTTTTAAAATCACTCCAAGTGTCGTATTGACCATTAAATAATTTTTGAAGTACTAATTTATCTGTTACCAATCCTTTAGTCTTACCATATGAGGTAATCGTTTTATTATTTGCCCTAGCATCGGGTTCAAATTGATTTGAAATATATGGCACCATACCATCTTTAAATCCTTTAGCAGCTAATAGTTCATAGGCCATACGACGTCCCATCAGGTCACCTGGCGTTCCGTCATCATTACTTAATGCTGCATAAATCGGCGCAAATAATTTAATAGTGAAGTAGCCATTTCTTTCGTATTCACCTAAGGCATATTCCCTAGACGAAATAATATTATTCTCAATCAAATCATTAAATGAATGTAATTTTTCAGCTTCTTCTGCGGTTAAATCTCTGACAACATTTGTTGCGTAGACATTATTTCCATCTGGATCCTTAACAAATTTATTCTCGATTTTTCTTAGAGTATTCATTTTTTCGTAAACACTCAATTTATTCACAACAGACTGCCCTTCAAGATATTCCAACATATAAACAACATCAAACATATTGTGGACATATTGCTTCAAATCATCAGAGTTTTTAAATCTCGTAGTTGGATCGAGTATTTGTAATCGTTCTCCTTCTTTACTATCCGATTTTAAATGTTTCAAGATCGAGTTGATGGTGATGGTTGCGTCGTTTGGATGGTCTGGTGCTTGTAATAAGCCTTTTGCAAAGAACTCTGGTCCCAAGCCACTTCTTCGACCATAGCCACCAAGATAGATGTCCTGATCTGAGTCATGCGTCATCTCATGTGTATATGTGATAGCTCCATCCTTATCTAACATACGATAACCCATATAATAAACGGCGTCACCGGTAGCATAAGCACCGTGTCCATTATGACCAACTTTATTTCCAACAGGTCCAAAGAAATGTTTCATTGCAGGATTTGGACTATCAAAATCTGATACTGTTTGGGCTTTTCCATCAGTATTATCATCTCCGAATTTATAGGCATCATAAAGCAAGATATTTCGATAAAGTTTCTCACGCCCGTTCTCATCTAAAATACGATACCAATAATCATAGTGATCTCGTTGACGTTTGGCAGTTTCACGCGCACTCTTTTCAACAAAGCTATTAAGATCACCATTTGCTTGATGTTCTTTATTACGATAGCGGTCATAAGAACCAAAACCTAGACTAGATATGGTTGAAATGACAAATACGGATCTTTCTGGCAAGGTAAGTAGAGGCAGTACCATGTTACGGTATTTCCAACTGTCGCTAGTGATTCGATCATAGACACCGATAGAGTACTTGCTGCCTGCTTGTTCCTGATTGGCCTTCACTTCTGGAATATTAGATTTTTCTTCAACGATTAAGGCTTTTGTCTGAGATTTAAACCATTCATTGTTAGTTTGATGTGGTGCAAATGCTTTACGGTAGCCTTCTAAAGCACTAAACAGATCCTTTGTACCGAAGTTATTCGTCAGCAAGGCATTGTAAGTAACCACATTATTTTTAGCCAAGAGATTGTTGTAGCCAGATTTACCTAGTTCAATAATCGTATCAAGAGGAGAGGTATTTCCCTTACCAAAGAAATCCATATGGAACATAAGCAAATCTTTTGCGCTAGCCTTATCAAATTTGAAACCATACCAGCGTTCTAAATAGGTTAATCCTAGTATCAAGGCTTCTTTGTTTCGCTTGATTTTATCAACGATGTAATTGTCAATAGCACTATTATTTCCAGTAACAGCAGCATCAGCTGAAAGCAATTTTTTAAGAGTCTCAGTCAAGTGCTCTTTAGTTTTAGCGAATTGCTCATCTAGATAGAGTTCTGTTAATTTAACATTATCAGAGATTCCTAACAAATTCTTAAGAGTAGTTGGATCATACTGCACTGTATTTAAGTCATTTTTAACTCTGTTTATTATAGACGTATAATCTTTTAGGAAAGCATTTGGTGTGTATACTAGACCTGTACTTCCAATAGTATACTCAGCCAGATTTGCAAAATCACGATGGTAGGTTAAGCTCACTTTCTCAGATGTTCCATCTTTGTAATGTAGTAGTAAGTGATTGATAGAGTGCTTGTCTGAAGTAATATCTGAAACCACTTCCTCATTTTTCATAGCGACAACAGATAACAATTCTTTCTTAAACAGGTTTTGATCAGTTGATAATTGATTTCCATATTTCACAATGGTATCTCTATTATAGAAAGGCAATAATTTTTCTATATTTTTATATGCAACTTTTCTTGTCTCCTGATAATGAGCTGCCTTGGTATAATCTACATCCTGTTTAGCAGAATTTGTGAAATCTTCCACGGCTATAGTGTGTTTTTTAGTAATCTCATCTTTCTTGGCTTGAACTGCTTCTTTTTCAATCTCAGTACCACGTTCTACAGTGGAATCAACTGACATTACCTCATCTCCAACTGCTTGAACATTAACTACCTTATTGTCTTTATTACTGTAAACCTCTGTTTCCTTCATACCTTTAAAGTGGTAACCAGAAATTGCATTCCCATTTGTAATATTCATATCGCTGAGAACATTATTCAAGTGGCCGGTATTATCATCTGCTCCACCTTCTTGTGTCCATAGGGAACCTGCAACTCCACCAACTCTAGCGAATGGTTTAGCATTATTTATTTCACCTTCAGCATAACTATTTGCTACAGTTGCATTATTTTCTACGATACCAACAATTCCACCAATGGTTTGATTAGAGTATTCTGCATTACTTGAAATGGTTACTGTTGCAATAGAATGATCTACCCTAGCATTAGCACCGGTTAATTGACCGACTAGCCCACCAATTGCATACTGAGAAGTTGTAACAAAGGTATTTGTTATTCTTCCGGTGAAGCTACTATTACTTACGGTAGAATTATCAACTTTTTGGACAAGTCCTCCGATACCTAGCTCACCAGCAATGATTCCATTTGCGTGAACGTTCTCTAAAGTTGAAGAATTTGTGGCTTCCTTAGCAACCGATGCGACATGATTCTTACCAGAAATATTAACATCTTTTAAGGTGAGATCCTTAACAGTAGCGCTATTTAATGTATTGAATAATGGCTTTTTCAAATTATAGATAGCATAATGTTTACCCTGATGACTACCAGTTAATGTCCCGGTAAATTTACTTGTAACGTAACTTTCTTGGTTTTCACCTAACTCAGCCTCGCGAGCATTCATTGTTGCACCCAGAGTGAAAGTTCCATCAGGTCTACTATTCATATCAGTTACTAGTTTTTTAAATGATGTGTAGATAGGGCCATCGTTTTGAACAACTTTTGGAAGATAATAAGTAAAATTGTCTTGGTATTGATTGTCTACAGATTGCTTCAAGTGTTCCAATCTAGCTGTAATTTTATAGACTGGTTTGCCATCTTTTGTAGTGTCCTCAATATTTGAAACTGGAAGCAGTATATCTTTAAATTTAGCTGACTTCACCTTAATGAAATAAGCAGATTTATTATCTGGTACTTTATCCAAGCTTGTATGTTGTTTTGATTGATTGTCTTCATAACTATAAAGCTCCACATCAGAAACACTTCTTAGTTCTATTGTTTTCTCTGGATCTGTTTCTTTTGGCTTCTCAACTGGAGTTTCAGGTTTTAGTTGCGCAATATTCCCCTTGTATTCAGGAAGTGGATCTACCTGTTCTGGTTCAACTACTGCTCCTGCCTGTGGACCTGTGTATTCTGGTAGGGGTGCAATCTGCTCAGGTTCGACTACAGCGCCAGCTTGTACGCCTGTATATTCTGGCAGCGGTGCTACTTGTTCTGGTTCAACAATAGCCCCAGCTTGTACGCCTGTATATTCTGGCAGCGGTGCTACCTGCTCTGGTTCGACTACAGCTCCGGCCTGTACACCTGTATATTCGGGTAGCGGTGCTACTTGTTCCGGTTCAACGACCGCGCCAGCTTGTACTCCAGAATATTCCGGTTCAACTTTTTCAGGTTCAACAATAGCTCCGGCCTGTACACCTGTATATTCTGGTTTTTCATGAACTTCTGGTACGCCTTTATCGCTTATAACTGCTTCCGGAAACGATGGCTGAACTTCCGGTTCACCTTTATCAGTCACAACCGCTTCCGGTAGCTCTGGCTGAACTTCTGGTTCACCTTTGTCAGTCACAACTGCTTCTGGTAACGATGGTTGGACTTCCGGTACACCTTTATCACTTACTACAGCTTCTGGCAACTCTGGTTGAGCTTCCGGTACACCTTTATCACTTACTACAGCTTCCGGCAACGCTGGTTGAACTTCAGGTTCACCTTTGTCGGTTACAACTGCTTCTGGCAACTCTGGTTGAACTTCCGGTACGCCTTTATCTGTTACAACTGCTTCTGACAACTCTGGTTGGACTGCTGGCTCACCTTTGTCGGTTACTACAGCTGCTGGTAGTTCAGGCTGAATTGCGGGTTCAACAATAGCTCCAGACTGTACTTCCTTATGTTCTACACCAGTCTCAGGTTGTTCCTTTATAACTTGAACTTTTTTAGTACCTTTTTCGACTATTCTTGGAACAGGCGCAGTCGTTGAAGTTGAAACAATTTCTCGTGAAACCTCTTCCTTGTTTACAGAGAATATTCTGACGATTTCAACTTTCTTACCTAATTTACCTTCTTGTTTTACTCTTACAGTTCCTTCAGCTAAATCAGGATTTTCTTGAATTTCTTCTTGAAAATCTATTTTTGTTTCTATAGTTTCGTCACGATATAAGAGTTCAGGTTTGTTCAATTGACCTGATAGAACTTCATCCTGTGGATTTAGTGTATTTACCCCAGTCTTTTCTTTTGGAGAAACCTTCTCGTCTTTCTTCGTTTCTAGATTCTTATGTTCTGATAATTGTACTTGAGAATCTAAAGATTGTTTCTCTTCTTTTCTTGGATTGATTAATTCAGTAGAGAAAGGTTTTTCAACTACTTGAACTTCTGTCGGCTTAGTTGAAGAAACAGGTGTTTGTTCCTGAATAGCTTGTACTGTTGATGGATTCTCTACAAAATTCGGTGTAACATTATAATCCACCTTTTGTTGTTTTGTAGGAGTGGCAACTGAACTCTTTTGATTACTTACTTCAGAATCAGAAGTAGTTTTCCCCTCTTTGATATATCCAATATATGTGTAACCTGAAATGTCTTTAGGAAGAGGTAATTTTTCTCCAGAGGTCAATTCATAGTCCGTATTGTAATTCAGTAAAAGATTATTTTCTAAAGCATGAGCTGAAATTAGGACACCATTTCCTATTCCTGCAACCAATACTAAATGTAATACCGTTTTATTCTTGACCTTTTTCTTAGATACAGCAAAAATTAAAATCCCCAGAGCAGCTAAGCTAGCACCAGCAACTAGGGCTTGCATCTCATTCTTGCTTCCAGTATTTGGCAATTCCGCCAGTTGATTTTGGGAATTTAACTTATAAACAAGATAATAAGTCTCACCATCATTCTCCACGTATGTCGGAATATCATAGACAAGCTGATTCTTTTCATCTGATGATAGCTCTGAATCTGTCACATATTTATAGTGAACTCTCGCAGTTTCCTGAGCATCCACAGATGAACTAGCTAATACAGACATAAAAAATAAACTTGAAATCGTTGCAGATACAAGTCCTACTGATAATTTTCTAAATGAAAAACGCTCTTGTTTTTCACCATAATACTTTTCCATTATTCCTCCTTGAAATAAAATTTTTAAATATGTAAGGCAAACTTTATTATATTAGCTTGTTATCTTATAAAAAAGTAGCATACTTTAATTATACTCTTAATTTACAAAAAAGTCTTAAAATTGTGTTGCGCTTTCATACTTTGTTTTATATATAAAATACCAAGCAGTAGTTTTGCAACTCCCTATTATTTTTTGGATACAATAACACCTACCATGGAATTTCCACGGTAGGTGTTACTCATATCAATAATCGTTCTAAAAATGGTTTGATGCAGTTGAGAAGAATTCCATCTATCCAGCTTTCTTGTGCTGAGGATAGATGCTCTGCCTGAAGGCTTTCTTTTAAAAAGTCTCGGACTTGTTCTGGTGCAATTTCAAACTCAAAAGCTTTCATTTTATAGAAAAAGTCGAGCAGATGATCTGACAGATACTCGGTTGAAAATGGCACTTCACCACTTTTTCGATATTCTAATAAGATCCGAGCAAATCTGGCTTTTTCTTCAGGAAGCTCACGGAAATAGGAATTGAGGAGCCAGGTCTGCTTCTGCTTTCTTTCAATTGGATCTTGACTGGCAATTCGTTGGTCTTTTTCCAGTTCTTTTTGATATTGCTTGGCCTTGATAGCCCGTTCTGTTCTATTTTTACCAAAAAGAATTTTCTCCCACTTGCGTTCTTCTTGAGTCAGGGTCTCTGTAAATCCAAAGTAATCTTGATAAGCACGCTCTGCTGGGCCCATAGCTAGAACCAGATTGTCTGCATATTGCTTGGCGATTTTATCCCTCTTCTTGCGTTCTTTCTCTGCCTGGATACGGAGTTCCTGTTCGTAGTCAATTTTCTCCTTACCTAGCTTGACAAGGTAGAGTTGGTCATCTGGTTTTCCAAGTAAAAAGGGTTTGATACACTTTTCAAGGACTTCTTCCATACGAGCCTTCTTCTTGGGCTCTGCCTTGGTCCAACTTCCTCCCTGAAAGACTTCTAAGAAAAGCTGGTAGTCTTTCTCAGGTGAGAACTGATTGCCACGATTGGGTTTAAAAACACCTTTTTCCCAGAGCCACTTTAGAAGACGCTCGTCAAAGTCACTTTTATTGACCTTGATTTTCTCCTTTTTCTGGGCTCTTCTGGTCAGATTTTCAACCTTTCTGAGCAGTTTTTCTTCCTCTTCCAGCTGCTGGTCAAGGGTCAATCGATGAAAATGACGAACACAGTCGCTACCAATTGGAAAGAGGCGTTGACCTGTGACACCGTTAAAGAGTTCGTAGGCGTACTTGATGGCATTCCCACAGACACAATTGCTACGGCCGATACCGTTAAAAATAAAGGAAACTTCATTCCATTCCTTGGTAGCTTGTTCCCAAGTATCAGATTTTGAAGCCTGTAAAACCGCATCGTGCAGGGATTTTCTAACTGGAAGTGTCATGAGGTCTCCTTTCTAGATTATACTTTTACAACTTGAACCTCGTCTTTACCGAGTAAAATCAAGTATTTCTCAATATTTTCAATCGAATAGGCTCGAGATAAGGCCTCTCCATAAAGGGCTAACTGACCACGATAGCGGTTTATGAGTTGACTTGGATCATCATAGCAGTCTGTCTTATAGTCGAACAGAATAATCCTGTCCTCATAAAGCAGATAGCCGTCCAAGATTCCACGGACAACAAAGTCTTCCTGACTCTTTTGGTCTCGTTTGAGCATGGAGAAAGGTTGCTCGCGATAAAGATGGTCGGTATTGGCAAGAATTTCCTGACCGAGTGCTGTGTCGAAGAATGCAAGAATTTTAGCAAGATTGATCTTGTCTCTGACACCTGGACTGGTTTGAACTTGTTTGAGAGTTTCTGTCAGGCTAGCAAGCGTTGGTCGCTGGCTGAGGTCAATTCTCTGCATGAGTTCGTGGGTAGCACTACCAATCTCAGCTCCTGTTATCTTTTCTTTAGTTGAAAAATCTGGTAAATCAAAGCTAACTTTCTTGTCTACTGACTGGCCTTGACCAGCAATCTCGACACCCTCCATATCCATAACTGGTTCGTAGAATTTCTTGATTTGACTTGGGGTTTGAACACTAGGAAGTTCAATGGCTGCGCGGTGAAGAGTATTATAAACTTCCACTTCTTTCAGCATTTCAAGGGCTTCTTTGATGGTTTCTGACTGACGATTGTCTGCTTGGGAGCTATCTTGGAGAGGACTTTCGTTTTCCAACTCTCCGATAGCTTCTCTAGTCAACTGATCTTCTCCAACAAAACGATAACTAAAGTTGAGTTTGTCCTTAGTAAACACTTTACTGATAGCCCAAATCCAATCTTGGAAATTCCTTGCTTGCAGTCTAGTAGTGCTATTTAGTTTTCCATTTTTAGCCGCTGGGTATTCCTTGGCTTCCAGCTTTTCACGAGAGCCCATACCGACAAGATAGAGCTTTTTCTCAGCCCTCGTCATGGCAACATACAGCAGACGCATTTGCTCTGAATAGCTTGCCAGCTGCAATTCTTCTTCGTTCTGTCTATAGGTCAGGCTAGGAATGGAGAGTTTGATGGTTTTAGGATAGTGATCTTCCACTGCTCCTGTCTCCATTTTGGCGATATATTTGACACCAAGCCCATTTTTACGACTGAGAATGACTTCTGACATGCTGTCTTGCTTGTTAAAGTCTTGATCCATATTGAGGATAAAGACGTAAGGAAACTCCAGCCCTTTACTCTTGTGAATGGTCATGAGCTCTACTGCATCTTTTGGCGGTGCGACTGCCACGCTTGCCAAATCGTGCTGGGCTTCCAAGACTTGGTCAATCATACGAATAAAACGTGATAAGCCTTTGAAATTACTCTTTTCAAATTGATCAGCACGCAGTGCTAGGGCATAGAGATTGGCCTGTCTAGCAGGCCCATTTGGCAAAGCCCCAACATAATCGTAGTAAAAACGGTCGTTGTAAATCTTCCAAATCAAGTCATAGAGAGAGTGCGTTTTGGCATACAAGCGCCAAGAAACCAAGATATTCATGAATTGATTTAGTTTTTCAGCTAGAGCTGAGTGAATCAAGTTTCTATGGCTGCTTGCCAGTTTTTGAGCATTGACCAGTTTCTCATAGAGATTCTCTTGAACTTTGTCCTCATCTTTCTGAAGAGATAAACGTGCTAACTCGTCCTCATCAAAGCCAAACATTGGAGACTTCATAAGAGCAACCAAGGCATAGTCTTGCAGGGGATTGTGAATGACACGAAGTGTATCCAACATGACTTGCACTTCTAGGGATTGGAGATAATTGTTTTGCTCTCCGTCAGTTTTAACAGGAATCCCGTACTCAGACAAGGCGAGGAGAATCTGGTCATTACGACTGCGACTGGAGGTCAGAAGGGCAATTTCCTTAAAGGCAACACCTTTCTCCTGATGAAGTTTCAGAATCTCCTTGATAACTAAGCGCATTTCACCAGTCAGTTTAGTGTCAACTTGGCTCTCTTCTTCCTCATTTGTGTCATCCTTATCGTAGAGGAGAAATTCCGCCTTGTTGTCTGGATTGGGAGTCAGTTTGGTATTGGCAAAAACAAGCTGGTGCATGTTATCATAGTTGATTTCACCGACTTCTTGGTCCATAAGACGCTCAAAAACATCATTGGTTGCTGACAGCACTTCTGAACTACTACGGAAATTTTCTTTGAGCAAAATCAGCTTGCCTTCGTGTGGATTTTGCGCATAGCGTTGGAACTTTTCATTGAAAATCTGCGGATCTGCCTGACGGAAACGATAGATGGACTGCTTGATATCTCCCACCATAAAGCGATTGTGACCATTAGACAGCAATTCCAACATCCGTTCTTGAATATGGTTGGTATCCTGATACTCATCGACCATAACTTCATGGAAGCGCTCCTGATAAGCCTCACGAACTTGCGGGAAATTCTCTAAAATCTCAATGGTGTAATGGCTGATATCAGCGAATTCAAAGGCATTTTCCTGACGTTTACGCTGACGATAAGCTTCTACAAAATCAACCATGAAGGCTTGGAAGGTTTTAGCTAGTTCCCATGTATCTCCATGATAACGTTCTTGATAGTCGAGAATGGTTATCTGGTCTGACAGTTGTCCTAGTTTAGCAAACTGGGTCTTTCTCTCTTCGTTATAGGCATCGGCTAGTAGCTTCAAATCAGCCTTACGACTCGCATTGGTCAGAGCTCGACCATTTTTCTCTTTCGAAATTGCGACAACACGCGCAAGAACCGTTTGATAGACCTGACTATCGGACTCTTGATTTAAGGAGGCAATTTCATCCAGAATCAACTGAACATTTTCTAAATAAGTAGCCTTTGCAAATTCTTTGGCATCGTTATCCAGATGGTAACGGAAAAAGCTTTCCAAATCCCAAAGGGCTTGTTTGATTTGCTCAGTCAGTTTTTCTTTTTCACTCGTAAAATCAGCTTTTTCAAAGCCTTTGAGGAAAGATTCACTCAGCCACTTTTGAGGATTACTGGTGGATTGGAGGAAGTCATAAATTTTATAGACTTGCTGGCGCAGACCCCGTTCGTCCTTGCTACGCCCTGCAAAGTTTTTCAGCAAATGACTAAAGGTCTCTTTCTGTTTACCTTGGTAATGGGCTTCAAAGACCTCATGAAAGACTTCATTTTTTAGAAGGAGTTGCTCGCTTTGGTTTTGTAAAATACGGAAATTAGGCGCAATATCAAGTAGATAACCGTGTTTGCCAAGGAATTTTTGTGTGAAGGAGTCCATGGTACCGATGGCTGCGTTGGGTAGGTCTGCCAACTGACGACCCAAGTGTTGTTTGAGGTCAACATCTCTACTTTCTTGGATTTGTTGGCTGATTTTTTTCTCCAAACGTTCCTTAAGCTCTGTGGCAGCCTTAACGGTAAAGGTTGAGATAAAGAGTTGAGAAATTTCGACACCGCGGGCCAATTGATCTAGAATGCGCTCTGCCATGACAAAGGTTTTACCAGAACCAGCCGACGCTGAAACCAGGATATTCTGACCAGAAGTGTAGATAGCTTCGATTTGCTCGGCAGTTTTCTTTTGTTCCTTGTTCGAATTTGCTTCTGCTTCTTGCAGTTTTTGAATTTCCTTCTCAGTTAAAAAGGGAATGGGATTCATCGATTCAACTCCTCTCTTATTTTTTCAAACCAAGCTTGCTTGAGTTTTTCTCCAACAAGACGTTTGCCGTCAGCCAAGTCTAACTTCTCTAGGAAACGGGCTTGACCTAAGTGGTAATTGGCTTCAAAGCCTGTAATGGCTTGATGTTGCTGAACATACGGTGCAATACTTCTGCCATTTTCAGTATAAGGGTTAATGGCGAACTGACCTTCTAAAATCTTCTCAGCTGCTTTCTTGTAAAGGTGGGCATTGTAGTCCAGTAGGAGCTGGAATTCCTCATCCGTCAGCTGATTGGCCTTGTTTTTGTTGTAAAATTCGCCCAAATGACTGCTTTCTTTTTCTAAAAAGAGGCCTTGGTATTTCATTGACTTGCTAGCTTCTACTACTGCACCTGCCAGACTTTTAACGGCCATCAGAGATTGAACAGGTTCAGCCATTTCCAAGTACATAGCGCCGAAAAAGTTCTGCTCCCCTTCTCTTTTTAAGGCAGCTAGATAAGTTGGCAACTGGGAATTAAGACCATTAAAGAAATGAGGAAACTGGAACTGAGTCAGACTGGATTTGTAGTCTACTACTCCGATCGCCCCATCAGCTTTCAAACGGTCAATCCGGTCAACCTTACCTCGTACAAAGACACTGCGTCCATTGTCCAATTGAATAAAGGCCTGCTCTTTACCGCCGAAGTTCGCCTCTTCTTTGATGGTTTCGATGGCTGGATTGTGTCGGAGAATGTGTCCAGTTGTCCGTGCCACATCAAGCAGAACTTCCTTGGTAAACTGGGCTTCTAAACTTTCTTGATAAATGGCTTCAAATTCGCGTTCTTGACTGGTTTCTTGGATAGCTTGTTCTAAACGTTTGTCAAAGGAATCTTCGTCAGGCAACTGCAAGGCTCGTTCAAAAATACGGTGCAAGAAATTTCCGTGACTACGGGCATCAGGACGCAAACGTAATTCCTCCTGCAAGCCTAAAACATAACGTAGGAAATAACTGTATTCATTGCGATAAAACTCCGTTAAACCAGAGGTGGACAGGTAAAATTCCTGATCAGCTGGATAGAGAGCCTGCAAGGTATCCTTGGTCAACTGCTTACTGCTTGGACTGGTTGGGAGGGCTGGATTTTCCAAACCTTGCTGGTCTAACTTTTTACCCATGACACGCGCCAAAACCTTAATAAATGTCAAATCTTGCTCAGTATCACTCGTCTCGCCCTGCTGGTGATAGGCAACCAGACTGGACAAAAGGCTGTGATATGAACCTATATCTTCTTTGCTAAGATTTTTATGGCTCGTTCTCTTTTCTCTTCGACTAAATCCAAAACTCACCAGCTCTTGAAGATAGGCTGACTCCTTGCTTTCACTTTCATTAAAAAGGCTTGGAGCCGACAAAACCAACTGCTTACGGGCAGAATTGACCAAGGAAAGTATAGTATAGCGATTTTTCTTGAGGTTTTCACTGCTGGCAATCAGCAATTGAACGCCATCTTCTGTCGCTTGGTTTAAGCTCTGTCTTTCTTCGTCTGTCAAAAGACTGGTGTTTTGCGCAATTTTTGGTAAATTGTCCTGAGTCAGCCCAATAGCATAGACAAAGTCAGCCGTTAAGGGCGCAATCAAATCGTAACTCTGCACCAGAACAGTATCCACTGTCGCTGGAATAGTGCGATACTGAGACAAACTCATTCCAGAATGGAGCAAGGCTAGAAAGTCCTCTAGATTAACTTGCGAACCAGCAAAAACAGTCGCAAATTGTTCTAAAACATGACAGAAAGCCTTCCAAACTTCGGCTTGTCTTTCCTGTTCTACAGCTTCCATAGTGGCTGTCAAAACTTGTAACTGCTTGGTCACAGCTCCTTCTTTTAGAAAAGAGTTCCACTTTTGCAAGAGATTTTCAGCCTTCTGTTTTCGACTGGTAAACAGAGTTTCAAGAGGTGTTAAAATACGCAGACGAAGAGCATTTAATCTCTCTAAATTAAATTTTCCATGGTGGGATTTGGTAAAAGTTTGCTGAAAGGTTGGCAAGCCATTGATACCAAGATAGCGAATATATTGCTCAAAAGCATCAATATCAGCCTGACTAAGGTCGGTATACAAACCTGTTCTAAGAAGGTTGATCAAATCTTCCTGACGGAAACGATAGCGTTTCAAAGCTAAAATAGACTCGACAAACTGTGTCAAGGGATGATGAGCCATGGCTTCACTTCTACCAAGATAGAAAGGAATCTGATACTGTTCAAAAATCGTTTTTAGAGATAATTGATAAGAAGCTACATCCCCCAAGAGAATACGAAAATGCTTGTAGCTCAGGTCTAAGTTCTCATTTAATTTCTGACGAATGCTACGGGCTACCAACTCTAACTCTTCCTTTTGCGTCAAGCAAGACCAGATTTGTAAGTTTTCACGATCCTTCTCATCGACATCCAAAGTGAGTTCTGAAAAGTCATAAGAAGACTCCAGCAAACGAGAGGCCTTATCAAAACTATCCATCTTCTCATGAGTCTGAGAACGGTCTTGAGTAGGAGTTTGGTATTTAGAGGCTAGATGATGGAGAAACTCCACACTGGCTTGATAGAGATTGCCTTCAGCAAATGGACTGGTATAAGATTTCTTACTAGCATAAGCTCCAATGACAATCTCAACACCCTTGCCATGAAGTAAGTCCACAATCCGCTCTTCCTCAGCAGAAAAACGAGTAAATCCATCAATAACCAAGGCGATTTGAGTAAAATCACTACTAACTTTGTCATTCTCAATAGCCTCAATCAAATGGGATAACTGACTTCCCTGAGCTAACTGCCCTTGGTTGAGATAGGCCGTTACTTTCTCAAAAATCAAGAGTAAGTCTGCTCGCTTGTCCTCATCCGTCAAACTCTCCAAGTCCAAAAAACTCATTTGAGCAGTCGTCATCTCATGATAAAGATCAATCAACTGCTGGATAAATTGAGGATCCTGCTTGATAGCTCCATAAACACGTAAATCCTTAGAATCAAGTTCGGCAAGGCATTTGTAAAAGGCCATCCCAAGACCAATATCATCAAGACTGGTCTTGGCAGGCAAATCATTCAAGACTAGGTAACGAGCCATTTGAGCAAAGCGTGTGACGGTAATCGCAAAAGAAGCCTGCTGGGACAAGCATTCCAGCACGGCGCGTTCCTTTTCAAAAGAAAGAGAGTTGGGAGCGATGTAGAAGACCCGCTTGCCCACAGCAACTAGCTCCTCCGCCTCTCTGGTTAGAATTTCAGTCAAAGAAGTCCGAATATCAGTATAAAGTAATTTCATCTCAGCCTCGTTGGAATTTTTCATTACCCTATATTATACCATGATTAGCCAGCCAAGTCTGAAAATAATCAGTTCTTGTTCATTCGTTGAAAAGAAAATGCCGGAAAGTTCCGACATTGTTTTAGTAAGCTAACTTCCTGAAAATAGGAGTAACCACACATTCCAGAAGGCAGTGATATTGATGAGAATGTGAACTAGTATTGGATAATAGAGATTTTTTGTCATGCGATACAATAGAGCCAAAATAAGACCTCCACTAGCATAAATGAAAAAGGCAAGAGGTGTTAAAACGAAATTGATATGAATACAACCGAAAATAATAGCAGAAAGCAAGACATCTCCGTACCAAGGCGAGTTTTTGAAAAAAGTTGTCATAAGCACACCGCGATAAATCAATTCCTCAGCAATAGGGGCGATGAAGCAAACTATGAGCAAGAAATAAGGGATCTCCTGTCGTCCCATCATTTCTACCGTTTCATTCAAAGAAATTTGATTTGAAGACGGGGATATGAAATAAGACAAGAGGAAGTCAGACATATACAAAATGATGTAGCCCAGTAAAAGGTAAATAAAGTACCTCAGCTGCCACTTGAAATGAAAAGTTTGCTTTCCTTCAAAAACTAGTAGATAGATGACTGCTGACAAAAGAACACCACTTTCCAGCAAAAGTAGAATCTGAAAAAATTCACGACTTGCTGGTAGATAGGGCTTCGCGAGGTGAGTGAAAAGTCTCCAAAACCAAGTTGATTTGTAAAAAATTAAGGACAATGCTAGTAAAATCTGAATAATCCGTTTTTTCATATTAAATCCTCTGTTTTTCTTAACTAGCTTACAAAACACTTAGTTGAATCACAAGTTTAGTATAGCATATCTTCGCAAAGTATCCTCTTCAAATCATGAATTGTTATCAAAACATCTTAAACTGTAAAATCAATTAACCCCTACCCTTTTACCATTATCTTCTCTAACAAAGGAAGACCTATGATTAAGTTGCTAACCTTTGATATAGATTGATTTCTCCTAAATGAAGCCAAAGCCCCAAAAAAATCAGGTGGTTTATTTAGCCTGAACCTTACGGAGCAAGACAAATAAAAGCCAGTATTGCTACTGACTCTTACATCATTTTGATTTAACAGGATAAATTTATGCTTCTGATTTCGTCATAACTGACTCACTTCCTTTTAGCAAAGCAAGCAATTTTTCTGCTTCTGCCATGATGCTATTATTATCCATGGTTTGGAGACTCAGATTATTTCGTAAACCAGCTAGGCTCTCTGTCACATTGTCTTTCAAACTAGCATCTGTTACTTTAGCAAGTAGAGCTTCTACTTCTTTGAGTTTGGCTTCTACTTTTTCGGTTTCTACTTGAGGGACTTCAGCTTCGTCTGTTGTATCTTTAGATACTTCTTCTGTCTCGTCTTCATCAGTGCTCGGTTTATAAAGATTATCTACTGAAGGGGTTGAACCTGTATGATTTTCTTTTTCATTGGATTCAGGACGGGTTGACTCGTCTGATTCATGATGATTTTCCTTATCTTCATCAGATTTACTGTCTTTGTCTGCCTTATTTTTACGAACATGGTCGCTGGCATTCCCCCAACCATTATCTGAGTGAGGACGTTCTTCAGGATGTTCAACATAATATTTTACAGTCGCAAAGAGATCCTCAAGGCTATAACCCTTAGGTGCTTCATAGAGTCCTTCGTCAAACCAGCCAAATTTAATGTTATGGTAATGGTCGTAATGAGGTATAATTAAGCTACCATTTTTAACTTCAACAGTATGTTGTAGATTGTAAGGCATGTGATCAAGTGGAACTTTCTTAGCTGCCTTCACTTTATTATAGATTGCTTCTACTCCTTTAACCTCAGTATTTCCTGACCCCTGATTATCTGTTGAAGGATGCGTCAAACCTTTCTCTTTAGCATAAGTCTGAGCTGCTGCACTTTCAGCTTCAGACAAACTTTCTTTCTTGATCCAATGACTATGAGTCATATGCGGAGTTACATAGGCATCGCCTTCATCGCTAGTTATATCACGAGGATCAAAGATATAGCCATCTTCTGTTGTATACTTACCTGCTAATTTCGCTAATTTAATTTCATCGTTCGTATAAGCAATTTGAGCATTTGGTTTGCCAAGTCGCTCTGGATGGGTAATTGGTGCTAGGAATGCCAATAAATCATCTACCAATTTTCCTTTATTAGAAGATTCATCGTTCAAGCGTTCCGCTAATTTGTCTAAGGCTTGGAAATCAGAAACGCGACCTTTATTTTCAGATAAGGCTTTATGAGCCTTGGCCAATAAATTATATGCTTTATCATAAAATTCTTGGTCACGAGGAGCGACGTTTTCTTTCTTCGCAACTAGAGCATGCGTCTCTTGAGTTTTCTTTGACAAGAGATTTTCAATAGCGTCAATCTTATCCTTAGCTAAGTCTTTAGCTAGAACATAACGACTAGCGCCCTTATCTTCGATAATATATCCATCACCAACTTTTCTAACAACCTGGTTGACATCAAATTCTGTCGGTTTATTTTCCACTGGTGCTAAAGGTTTGGTAGTAGGGGCTGGCTTCAGAGGAGTAACACTTGGCAAGACACTGCCATTTTGTCCCTTGACAGCTACCATACGAGCCAATTTTTCTTCCAAAGGTGACATTTGTGAATAAGGAATAAAGTGATAATGGTCTCCGTGAGGCACAGCAACACCGTTAGCTGTACGTTTGATGATTTGTGCCGGATCAAAGACTAATCCATCAGATTCCACATGGCGTTCTGATAAAGGTTTGGCATACAATTCACTTAAAAGTGTTGGGATATCTTCCCCTTGATTTTGATGATATGTTGGGGTGACAGTCAGGTTTGGAGTCTCTGTCAAACTTGGTTGGACTGGTTTAGCATTATCACTACTTGGTTTACTTGAACTTGTAGCAGAATGAGACTGTTTACCATTCCAATAAGCTTGGGCAGCAGCCAATTCTCCTGCAGACAAATCACTCTTAGGTATATAGTGGAAATGATTGCCGTGCGGTACAACAAAAGCGTCACCTGTATCTTCAATCACATCTGTCGGACTAAAGACATACCCATCATCCGTTGTATAGGCACCTCCAGTTGCTCGATTCGGTGTCGGCTTATTGAGATTAAAGTTTGGTTTAATCGTTGAACTTGGTGTTGAACTTGGTTTATCGGTACTGCTTGGTTTCGTATTGTCAGATTGACTTTGAACTGGCTGACCTCCAATTGGTAGATTTCGAGCCAATTTTTCTTCCAAGGCAGACATTTGCGAATAAGGAATGAAATGGAAATGATCTCCGTGAGGAACTGCCACACCATTGGCAGTACGTTTTGTAATCTGTGCTGGGTCAAATACCAAGCCATCAGACTCCACATGACGTTGGCTAAGTGGCAAAGCGTATAATTCTTGAAGAAGACTAGCTAAATCCTCACTTTGACTTTCAGGAGCTGTTGCAGGATTTTGAGGAGTCTCAGATTGACTCGTTCTCACACTAGATCTTGTTTCAGCTCTACTAGAACGATATTCAACCGTACTTAATTGACCGCCTTTTCCCGATAAGAAGGCTTGGGCGGCAGCTAATTCACTGGCAGACAAATCACTCTTCGGAATATAGTGGAAGTGATTGCCATGAGGAACGATATAGGCATCACCCGTGTCCTCAATGATATCAGATGCATTGAAGATATAACCATCATCCGTTGTATAACGTCCTTGGGCTCTGGCTGCAGCAACAGCATTATCTGTACTCGAATTATGATTATGACTGTGTTCCTGCTTCTGACGTTTAATCTCTTCTTTTGTCCGAATATTATCCGCGTGGGCAGCATCCTTGAGGTAAACATAGTATTTCCCGTCTACCTTAATCACATAGCCACCCTTGATTTCATTAACAATATCTGCATCCTTCAACTGATAATTAGGATCTTTCATCAGCAGTTCTTCACTGATGATGGCATCATAAGGAACCTTGCCATTATAGTAATGATAATGGTCTCCATGAGAGGTCACATAACCTTGATCCGTAATCTTGATAACAATTTGTTCGGCGTTGATTCCCTCTCTCTTACTGACTTCATCTGGTGTCAAATTTTCTGCCTTTTGACCAGCCTGGTCACCATCTATATAAGCAACTCGATTAGACTCTTTCTTAACTTGTCCAGCTTGATACCGTCCAAGCTCATAGGAGCAAACACTTAGGGCAAGGACTGCCACCGAACCCGCCACATATTTTTTATTGATTTTCATTCTTTCCTCATTTCAATTCTTCTGCTAAAACACTCATATTTTCTTCAAGATTTTCGAGATAAGTCTTGTCATTTTGTGGGTCTGCCTCTAAAGGATTCAGAGTTTTAAGACCCACACCTGTTGATTTGACAAGTGTATCAGCAACTTTAGACGAAGCATTACTCTCTGTAAAGATAGTTTTGACCTTATAATTTTTTACAAATTCTTGAATTTCGGTTAACTGTCTCGGGCTTGGTTCTTGGTCTGGTGAAATACCAGCTATTCCAAGTTGATTTAATCCAAAGCGTTTCGCTAAATATGAAAAAGCTGTGTGTTGAGTTACAAAATTTCTTTGATTGACTTTTTCAAAAATTGGTTGGTATTTCTTGGTCAAATCATGAGCTTTGGCACTAAAACTTTGTGCGTTTTTCTGATAAGTATCCTTGTTAGCGCTGTCTAGTTCGGATAACTTATCAGCGATAATCTGGGCTTCTTCAGCAACCTTTTCAGGATCAAGCCAAGTATGAGGATCATACAAGGTCTTCTCATCAATCCCTTCTCCTGCCTGCATATCTTCTAAGCCAGGCACGCGCTCCAAGGTCATACCTTCTGATGCTTCTAAGACCTTTACCTTAGACTTTTGCAGGCTTGGATCCAAACTTCCCGCCCATGATTCCAAGGTATGAGAATGATAAACGAAAACATCTGCATCATAAATGGCTGCAATGTCATTCGCAGAAGGTTCAAATGAATGGATACCTGAACTAGATTGAATCATCCGAACGTCATTTAGGTCACCGGAAATTTCTTTGACCATGGCATAGACAGGATAAAAACTAGTCACAATCTTCATTCCCTTAGTTTCATTACGATTGTCTTGACTAACCTTTTGTCCACATGCCCCTAAAATGAGAACAAAGAAGGTAATCATGAACCATAGAATGCTTCTTTTTTTCATAACAACTCCTTAACTAGTATTTAACCATTTAATTAACTAGTAAACATTCTACTCTTAAAAAATTAGGATGTCAAGTGTTAGGCTCGATTTTATAAGATTTTTTATAAATAAAAAAGCACCGATTATCGGTGCTTTAATACTAAACTCCTAGATGAATATCTGGGAATTTTTCCATTAGTAACTCCCAAAATTCTTCCAATTGTTCTTGAACTGTTCTAGTAGTTCGAATAGTCATGTTAT
>OLNM01001102.1_pt1 | contig 21523 bp, 15 predicted proteins | sample 1672391 | NCBI WGS metagenome assembly OLNM01 (sample SAMEA3136680, study PRJEB25190) | human gut metagenome | reverse complement strand
CGAATTGGGAGGAGTCTTCCTCTTTGGCTTCCGGCACGGCATAACCTCCTACGCTGGTGCGTGAACCGCCGCTTATCTGCGAAACACCCAGTTCGAGCACCTGACGGCGTACGGCTTCCGACTCACGGGTGGAAATAATCATTCCCGTATAAGGCACCGCAATACGCGCCACTGCCACAATACGGCAGAACATCTCATCCGAGATGGCATCGGGAAAATCTTCGGTCGAAATGTCATCTGCCGGACAGATACGCGGCACGCTGATGGTATGCGGACCCACGCCAAAGGCAGCTTCCAGATGTTCGGCATGCATCAGCAGTCCTACGAAGTCATAGCGATAGGTGTTCAGACCGAACAATACGCCGATACCTACGTCATCGATGCCGCCCTCCATGGCGCGGTCCATCGCTTCGGTGTGGTAGGCATAGTTACTCTTGGGTCCTGTGGGATGCAGGGCTTCGTAATGCTCTTTGCTGTAAGTCTCTTGAAAAAGGATATAGGTGCCGATGCCTGCTTCTTTCAGCAACCGGTAGTTCTCCACCGTAGTGGCGGCTATGTTGACATTCACCCGGCGGATGGCTCCGTTTTTGTGATGGATGCTGTAAATGGTGCGGATGGACTCCAGGATATAGTCGATAGGGTTGTTTCGCGGGTCCTCTCCGGCTTCCAGGGCAAGGCGTTTATGCCCCATGTCCTGCAAGGCGACAACCTCGCGGCGTATCTCCTCTTGCGAGAGTTTCTTGCGGGGAATGGTACGGTTCTTGGCATGATACGGGCAATAGACGCAACCGTTCACGCAATAGTTGGAAAGATAAAGCGGGGCAAACATCACGATGCGGTTACCATAGAATTTCTGTTTGATTTCGCGTGCCAGATGGAAGATGCGCTCCACCAGTCCCGGCTCGTCACATTCCAGCAGCAGGGCTGCTTCCCGATGGGAAAGACCCTGGCACAAAGCAGCCTTGTCAATCAGACTTTCGATGAGCGGACGGTTGTTGCGGTTTACCTGCGCATACTCTAACGTATCCAATATCTCTTGGTGATTGATGAATTCTTCCGCTTGTCTTGACTTTATGTTATACACTTCGTAAATTGATAATTGGTAATTAAAATAAAGAATGAAGATTTGAAAATTATCAATTATCAACGGTCAATTCTCCATTCTCATAATCTCCTCTCTCTCTTGATACCTCGTAGCCTATCCCTTTCAGTTGTTCCTCCAATTTTAGCAAACCTTCTGCCGCTTCGGCACCCGCAGAAGCTTTGTTATCATAGAGGGAGTACTTCGCCCGCTGATGAGAAGGCGAAAGATTAGGCATCACGACATTGGCGCCAGCCAATATTCCCCGTTCCCGTCCGTCCGGAGCAAGTGTGGCCAGGGCAGTGGTAGCAGGTATCAGTGCCGCGGGATGCATCAACCGGAAGATAGAAAGCAACTTCAACGTCAACTCCATATCTCCCGGCGGAAAAGAGGCAAACGGAGTATCGTGATGCGGAAGAAAAGGTCCCATGCCTATCATCTCCGGCTGAAACCGTTCGATGAAGAGAATGTCTTCTACCAAATGGTCCACCGTCTGGTAAGGACTGCCCACCATGATTCCGGTTCCCACTTGATAACCTATCTCTTTCAGCCAGTCCAAGCATCGCAACCGATGGGAAAGGGACATCTCCGCAGGATGAAGCCGGTGATAATGCCCTTCGTTGCAGGTTTCGTGCCGCAACAGATAGCGGTTGGCACCTGCCAGGAAGAAACGTTCGTAGGCTTCCCGCGATTTCTCGCCCAAGGATAAGGTAATGGCACAATCCGGGAAGGATTGCCGGATGGCGGCAACTGTCTCCACCATCCCCTCATCCTTCACCGCCAGCGCTTCGCCCCCTTGCAGCACAAAGGTACGGAAGCCCAACCGATAGCCTTCATGGCAACACGAAAGAATCTCCTCCTGCGCCAGCTCATAACGGACTATGTTCCGGTTCTCCTTCCGTATGCCGCAATAGTAGCAGTTATTGCGGCAACGGTTGGTTATCTCAATCAGTCCGCGAATGAAGATTTTATTGCCAAAGCGAGCAAGCGCTTCTTCCCGGGCAAGCCCTTGCAGGTAGGCTGCAAGGGCTGTGTCCCGGCTAAGAAGCAAGGCTTTATACTCTTCGGCATTCAGCCTGCGATTGCTCCGCAATTTGTCAATCAAATGCTTCATATAAACGGACAAAGGGCTAATACGTCTCTTTTCTCTTTGCCAACTCCTGCGTCAGCTGGCGCTTTCCGGCAGTTATTTCATTATGCGAACATGGCCCGGTAATACAACCGCCCTCGCAAGCCATCACTTCAATAAACTGCCCCGGAGCCTTGCCCGACTTGGCGTAAGCACGCAACGCACCGATAGCTTTCTTATCCAGATTAGCCACTTGTACGGCATTGATTTTATCCGCCTCTTCCTTCAGATAGGCTTTCACGGCACCCATCACGCCCCCCGCCTGCGCAAAGCCATGCGCCTCGCGCACGGAAGTGAAACTCATGGAATAGGGCTGTGCCTGCTCCATCTGAATATCCAACCCGGCAAGCACGGAAGCCACCTCCTCGAAAGTCATGATAAAGTCCACCGCCTCGTCGCGCTGCGCCTCTTTGCGCTTGGCAACGCAAGGACCTATGAAGACCACCTTCGCATCCGGATACTTCTCTTTAGCAATACGGGCAGCATAATACATCGGCGAACCGGTGCCCGACACGTAAGGCTTCATGGCAGGAATATGCTTGTTCACCAATTCTATATAAGACGGACAGCAGGAAGTCGTCATAAACTTCTGACCCTCCTCCAGCTTCTCAATCAGCTCGTGCGCCTCGTTGCTGACGGTATCCATCGCTCCCTGAGCCACCTCGATGACATCCGTAAAACCGACTTGTTTCAATGCGCCATACACTTGTTCAATAGTCGTCTTGAACTGCCCCAGGATGGACGGAGCCACGATAGCCACTACCTGCTCACCCTTGCGGATTCTGTGCAACACGTCGAACACCTGCGATATTTCGAAAATTGCTCCGAATGGACATGCATTGAGACACTTTCCGCAATAGATACATTTGCTTTCGTCAATATGCTCTATCCCCTTCTCATCCTTACTGATGGCTTTCACGGGACAAGCCTCCTCACAAGGTACGGGAATATAAACAATGGCATGGTAGGGACAACTCTTATGGCAGATGCCGCAACTGATACACGCATCATGGTCAATCCATGCCTGCCCGCTCTCCTTGACGTGCACTGCCTTCTTGGGACAATTCACCTGGCAACTGCGTGCCGTACATCCGCGGCAGAGGTTCGTAATCTCGTAGTTAATCTGCACACATGCCGAACAAGCTTCGTCAATCACACACATGATGTTGTCTTTCGGCCTGCCATTTTCCGCTCTGTCCAGTGCACGGGCAGCGTACTCCGACAAGGGGGTCAACTCATCCGTCTCATCCTCCATATCGAGTCCCAGCAGCGGCAATGACTTGTATTTCCACACCGCACGCTCTTTGTGCACGCAGCAGCGTCCCGCATGCTTGGACCGTCTCGGACTCAGTTCGATGGGCAGCCGGTCTATTTTATCCACAAGTTCGTTGTTATTCCACAGCTTTACCAGTTCCTTCAGCAATCTGTGGCGGACAATCATAATGTTGCTCGTAAATGCCATAATTTTTAAAATCAGAATTAGTTAGTTCGGTAACGGTCTGCAAAGATAACGATTGTTTCACAAAAAAGGCTTAACTTTACGCCCCAAACAATATAAATACAACCGATATGTTTACCATAAGAAAAGCAACGACAGCAGATTGCGCACTGATTCAGAAACTTGCGCAGCAAATATTTCCCGTCACGTATAAGGACATCCTTACTCCCGAGCAGACCGACTACATGATGGAATGGATGTATTCATTGGACAATATCCGTAAACAAATGGAGGAGGAAGGCCACGTCTACTTCCTGGCCTACGAGGAATGTGAAGCAGCGGGCTATGTGTCCGTGCAGCAGCAAGGGGAAGATTTGTTCCACCTGCAAAAGATTTATGTACTCCCCTACTACCAGGGTGCACACTGCGGCAGTTTCCTCTTCCGCGAAGCCATCAAGTACATCAAGGAAGTGCATCCCGGACCTTGTCTGATGGAACTGAATGTGAACCGCCACAACAAGGCACTGCAGTTTTACGAGCACATGGGAATGAGGAAACTTCGCGAGGGAGATTTCCCGATAGGAAACGGATATTACATGAACGACTATATCATGGGGCTGGACATCTGAACCCCGGCATTAAAACCCCTCCTAAAACTAAAGGCTGCGCAGTTCATTACGAACATTGCGCAGCCTTTAGTTTTATCTTTCGTTTCCGATTACTTCGCCACCTTTTCAAGCCATTTCAGCATGAACAGCATGGTGAACATGGAAATGCAGCACGCTACTACGAATACCGTCCACGTCATCCAGATAGGGATACTTTCGTAGAGGATAGCACCGATAACAAGCAACTGGTTACCAATGGCAGTAGCACCCAGCCAACCGCCCTGCATGATACCCTGATATTTGGGAGGAGCCACCTTGGACACGAATGAAATGCCCAACGGAGATATGTACAACTCGGCAACGGTCAATATCAGATAAGTAACCATCAGCAACAGCGGAGTCACTTTCACCGGAGAGGTACCCAGAGCGATAATATCCTTGTGCATCGGCAAGTTGCTTACATAAGAACCGATAGCCATTATAAGGAAGCCAGTGGCAGCAATACCCATACCGATGGCAATCTTCCGCGGAGTGGAAGGCTCTTTACCCTTGGCACGCTGTGCTGCAAAGACAGCCATGATAACCGGCGTCAGAGACACCACGAAAATCGGATTCAAAGACTGGAACAGCTCAGCGGAAATAGCCATGCCGAACAAATTCAAATCTGTATATTCCTTGGCAAAATACGTCAGTGTCAACCCATTCTGATGGAACGAGAACCAGAAGAAAATTACCACACCGAATACGGCAAACAATGCATACATGCGCTGTCTTACCTCTTGTGCGCTCATCTCCACTGCAGTGGCATCGCCCGCTTTTGCAGCCACCTTCTTGCTGGGATCGGGGAATTTCTTTCTGTTGATGACGAAAATTACCAAAGAGAGAACCATAGCCAGGATAGCTACACCGAACGCATAGTGGAAACCGGTAGTAAACACGTTCAGATATTCATTGGCAAATACCGTCATATCCGTTACGGGTGTTCCGGAAATAGTGGCTTTCGTTGCCAGTGCACTATAAGTGTCCACAGCTTCGGGAGTCAGCGTTCCTGCCAGATGTCCGTGGCAAAGGGCAGGCAGGTCGGCATCATAATTGTAGCCGAATGTGGACAACCACCAGTTACGCACGCCTACTGCGGCAAACGGAGCAAAGATGGCACCTACATTGATGAACATATAGAATAAGGAGAAACCGGAATCGCGCATGCTGGAGTACTGGGGATTGTCGTACATCTGCCCTACCAGCGCTTGAAGATTTCCCTTGAAAAGACCATTTCCGAAAGCAATGACAAACAAGGCTGCACAAGTAATCACCAGAAACAAGGTCTTATTGGCAACCGGTGTAGGAGACGGGATGGCAAGCATCAAGTAGCCTACCGCCATCAAGACAATGCCGGTAAAGATGGTACCTTTGTAATTACGGGTTCTGTCGGCAATAATACCACCTATCAATGCAAGAATGTAAATAGAAAAATAAAATGTTGAGTAGATCAAACCTGCCTCTTTTCCATCCAGTCCGAACTTGGCTTGCAAAAAAAGTACAAGAATGGCCATCATGGTATAAAAGCCGAAACGCTCGCCCAAATTAGCAAAGGATGCGGCAATCAGACCTTTAGGGTGTTTGTTGAACATAAAAATTAGTTTTTAGAATTAGTAATTGGATTGATTTCTTGAATAATTCCTGCAAATATATAAATTCTATTGAATATTTCCTTATAAAATTAAAATATCTCGGCAGAAATAGAAGATTTATTCATTAAAAAGAACACAAACTTCTGCATGCACTTCTTTTACCAAATCCTTCGGGTCCAGTTTAAGCTGCAAACCGCGTTGTCCGGCACTGATATAGATATACGGAAACCGCAGGCACGTTTCATGGATATAGGTAGGGAAAGGCTTCTTCATGCCAATGGGCGAACAGCCTCCGCGGATGTAACCCGTCAGAGGTAAAAGTTCCTTAACCGGAATGAGGTCACACTTCTTGTTGCCCGATGCCTTTGCCGCCAATTTTAAATCCACTTCGTGCTCACCCGGGATGACGCAGACAAAGTAACCGGATTTATCGCCGTGAAGAATCAGTGTCTTGAACACGCAGTTGATGTCCTCGCCCAAACTGGCGGCTACATGTACGGCGCTCAAATCGTTCTCATCCACCTCGTAGGGAATGAGTTCATAGGCTATCTTGGCTTTGTCGAGCAGCCGCGCTGCATTCGTCTTATTAATTTTCACCATAACAAGTTACAAAATTAGTAATTATCCCCCAGCTCTTCACGCAGGAATTTCGGAGTATAGCCTTTCTCGCTCTTCGCCACCTCTTCGGGTGTTCCGCAGGAGAGGAGTTCCCCTCCCCCCTTGCCACCTTCGGGACCCATATCGATGATGTAGTCCGCCATCTTGATGACATCGAGATTATGCTCTATGACGATGACGGTGTTTCCTTTGTCAACAAGTTTGTTCAGTACATTCATCAGTACGCGGATATCTTCAAAATGAAGTCCGGTGGTAGGTTCGTCGAGGATATAGAGTGTCTTGCCCGTATCACGCTTGGAGAGTTCCGTAGCCAACTTCACGCGCTGGCTCTCGCCTCCGGAGAGCGTGGTGGAGGACTGTCCCAGCTTGATATAGCCCAATCCCACTTCCTGGATAACCTTAATCTTATTCAATATCTGAGGCACATTCTCGAAGAACTCCACCGCACGGTTGATAGTCATATCCAGCACATCGGCAATAGACTTGCCTTTAAAGCGCACTTCCAGCGTCTCGCGGTTATAGCGTTTGCCGTGGCACACCTCGCAAGGCACATACACATCCGGCAGGAAATTCATCTCAATACATTTGTAGCCGTTGCCCTGGCAAGCCTCGCAGCGTCCGCCACTGACGTTGAAGGAGAAGCGTCCCGGCTTATACCCGCGTATCTTCGCTTCGGGCAGGCCGACAAACAGATTGCGGATATCCGAGAACACACCCGTATAGGTGGCAGGATTGGAACGCGGCGTACGTCCCAAGGGAGACTGGTCCACATTCACCACTTTGTCTATATGCTCCAGTCCTTCAATGCTGTCATACTCCAAAGGGTCTTGAAGGGAGCGGTAGAACTTCTGCGAAAGAATAGGCTGCAACGTCTCGTTGATAAGCGTGGACTTGCCACTGCCAGACACACCGGTAACACAAATCAGCTTGCCCAACGGGAACTCCACATCCACATTCTTCAGATTATTGCCCCTGGCGCCTCGCAACCACAGGCTGTACCCATTGCCCTCGCGACGCTTGGCAGGTACCTCGATGGCACGTTCTCCATTCAGGTATTGGGAAGTCAGCGTATGCGTCCGGAGCATTTCTCGGGGAGTGCCGGCAAAGACGACATCCCCTCCCAGGCGACCGGCTTTCGGACCCATATCAATGACGTAATCGGCAGCCAGCATCATGTCCTTGTCATGCTCCACCACAATGACGGAGTTGCCAATGTCGCGCAGGTCCTTCAAGGAGTGTATCAAGCGCTGGTTGTCACGCTGGTGCAGGCCGATACTCGGCTCGTCCAATATATAGAGCACATTCACCAGCTGAGAGCCTATCTGCGTAGCCAGGCGGATACGCTGGCTCTCTCCACCGGACAGGCTGACGGAGCTGCGGTTCAGCGACAGATAATCCAGACCGACATCGAGCAGAAACTTGAGCCGCGTACGGATTTCCTTCAGAATTTCACCGGCAATCTGCTGCTGCTTGCTGCTGAGGTGCGGGTCTACGTTTGCCAGCCAGTCATACAGCTCATTGATGTCCATCGTGGACAATTCGTAGATGTTCTTGTCGTGGATGCGGAACGAAAGCGCTTCCTTGTTCAGCTTGGCGCCATGGCACTCCGGACAAACGGCAGTCTTGGCAAACTGGTCCGCCCACTTCTGCGCCGTGGCGGAAGCATCCTTCTCTTGCAACATCTGAATGTATTTGATGACACCCTCAAACGTCACGAAGTAGTCGGAAGAGGTGCCTATCAGCGAACTCTTTATCTTGATGCGCTCGTCCGAGCCGTAGAGCACCTCGTCCAGTGCATCCTCCGGCAGCTCCTTCACCGGAGTTTTCAGCGTTGCCTCATACTTCTCCAGCAAGGCGGTAATCTGCCAGAAAATCATGCTGTTCTTGGCTTTCCCCAAGGGTGCGATGGCACCTCCGGCGATGGAGAGCTCACGGTCGGGAATCACCTTGTCGATGTCAATCTGGCTCACCACCCCCAGCCCTTTGCACTTGGGGCATGCGCCCTGCGGGGAGTTGAAGGAGAAGTTGTGCGGTGCCGGTTCCCGATAGGACAAGCCCGTCACGGGACACATCAGCCGCTTGCTGTAATGGCGCACGCTGTCGGTCTGCGCATCAAGTATCATCAGCAGCCCGTCGCCCTGGCGCATGGCGGTGGCTACGCTGTTCTTCAAGCGCGTGTCGTCCTTATCTGCCACCACAAGCTTGTCTATCACTACCTCCACATCGTGGTTTTTGTAGCGGTCCAGCTTCATACCGGGCAGGGCTTCGCGCACCTCGCCGTCCACACGCACGTAGAGGTAGCCCTTCTTGCGCACCTGCTCGAAAAGCTCCTTGTAGTGTCCCTTACGCCCCCGCACCAGCGGGGCAAGGATGTAGATGCGCTTTCCTTTATAGTCTTTCAGAATGAGGTCCAGTATCTGCTCTTCGGTGTACTTCACCATCTTCTCGCCCGAGAGGTAGGAGTAGGCGTCGCCGGCGCGGGCATAGAGCAGACGCAGGTAGTCGTACACCTCGGTGGTGGTGCCCACAGTGGAGCGCGGATTCTTGTTCGTGGTTTTCTGCTCGATGGAGATAACCGGGCTCAGTCCCGTTATCTTGTCCACGTCCGGACGCTCCAAGTTTCCCAGGAAGTTGCGGGCGTATGCCGAAAAAGTCTCGATATAGCGGCGCTGCCCTTCGGCAAAGATGGTATCGAATGCCAGCGAGGACTTGCCGCTTCCGCTCAGTCCGGTAATCACCGTCAGGCTGTTACGGGGAATCTCGGCATCGATATTCTTGAGGTTGTGCACGCGCGCACCATATACATTGATATATTCAGTTTCTTCTTGCATGTTGATTTATCCTATCGTTTTAACTGCAAAAATAACTGTTTCCCCCCGAATATCAGCCGAAAAGCGCTATTTTTCAGTTTTGAAATGCACAATATTATTTCTTAACGCAATCCTTTGGCAGAAATGCCACAATATTCGTACCTTTGCAGCTACTTTGGGAAATTGTAAACATAAACCAACGATTACTGAATGAAAACGATTAACCGCATTATCTGCTCCCTGCTGCTTGCCGGCGCATGCACGCTGGGTGCAGTGGCACAAGAGAACCAATCTTATTTCCTGCATACCATCGAAAAAGGACAAAGTCTCTACTCCATCGCCAGCATGTACGGCGTCAGCCAGGCAGACATCATCAAACTGAATCCCGGCAGTGACGAGAGAATATTCATCGGACGCATGCTGCGTATCCCCCGCAGTGCCGCCAACGCACAAAAAGAAACATACCACACCATCGCATCCGGCGAGACCCTCTACCGGCTGACCGTGAAATACAACGTATCTGCCAAAGCCATCTGTGACGCCAACCCTGGACTGAGCGCCGAGAATTTCCGTATCGGACAAGTCATCCTCATTCCTTCCACAACCGAGGCCGAAACCATGGCCCCAACCGAGACACTGAGCAACAACACAGTGGTTGCCAACAACAATATTCCCGGTCCCATAGAGTCGCGCTGCCGCGACATGCACAAGGTGAAACGAAAAGAAACCGTATTCAGCATCAGCCGCGAATACGGCATCAGCGAAGCCGAGCTGATTGCCGCCAATCCGGAGCTGAAAGGCGAGAACAAAATAAAGAAGGGAACCTTCCTCTGCATTCCCTACCCCAAAGCACAGACGGAGCAAAATATCCAGTCGCAGGCAATACCTACCGACAGCGAGCTGTTCCGTGAAAACCGGAAAAAGACAGAACGCTTCAGCACCATCAAGGCTGCCGTCATCCTTCCCTTCCTGGACGGGGTATCAAAGAGCGAGTCTTCCCGTATGGTGGAATACTACGAAGGCCTGCTGATGGCCGTAGACAGTCTGAAACGTACCGGCACTTCCATTGACTTGTACACTTACAATTCGGGCCCCGAAAGTGCCTCGCTGAACTCCATTCTGGGCAAAAGCGAGATGAAGGACATGGACATCATATTCGGGCCTCTGTACCAACAGCACATCGAGCCGCTGGCCGAATTTGCCAAGAAACAAGACACACGTCTGGTGATACCATTCACATCGAAAGACAACACGGTATTCCAGAATCCGGCGGTCTATCAGATAAATACCCCCCAATCCTATCTGTACTCCGAGGTGTACGACCACTTTGTGCGCCAGTTCCCCAATGCCAACGTCATCTTCATTGAAGCCAGCCAGGGCACCAAGGACAAGGCAGAATTCATCAAGGGACTGAAAGACGAACTGCGCAACCGTTCCATCCCGATGAAGAGCCTGAAAGAGGATGTCACCGTAGAATCCCTGAAAACAGTATTACGCACGGACCGTGAGAATATCTTTATCCCCACATCCGGCAGTAACCTAACATTGATTAAGATACTTCCCCAATTGACCTTATTGGTGCGCGAGCAACCCGAAAGCCGTATCCATCTGTTCGGCTATCCGGAATGGCAAACCTACACCAAAGACCACTTGGAAGCCTTCTTTGAACTGGACACCTATTTCTATTCCTCTTTCTACACCAACAACCTGCTGCCTGCCGCCATCAACTTTACCAAAAACTACCGCAGATGGTATGGTAAGGAGATGGACGAGCGCTATCCCAAATTCGGAATGCTGGGCTTCGATACCGGCTATTTCTTCCTGAAAGGACTTGCGCGCTATGGCTCTTCTTTCGAGAAGAACATGCAGGGACTGGATTTGATTCCCATCCAGACCGGCTTCAAGTTCCAACGGGTAAACAACTGGGGAGGCTTCATCAACAAGAAGGTGTTCTTCGTGCACTTCACCAAGAACTTTGAGCTGGTGAAGTTGGACTTTGATTAATGATTAATCATCTGATAATCCACTATATAACTATTAACTCGTAACTTGTAACTTGTAACTCGTAACTTATAACATGAACCTGAGAACAATCATCATATTCGCCCTGCTGGTGTGTGCATGTATATTGCCCCTGCATGCGCAGGTGGGCGAGCAACGCCACAACTTCGCTGTGGGCGTCAATGGAGGCATCAATCTGAATAGCGTAAGCTTCTCTCCCTCTATCAAGCAGAAGAATCTGATGGGCATCAACGGTGGTGTGACAGCCCGATATATCTCCGAGAAATATTTCAGCATGATTTGCGGTGCACAAATCGAGCTGAACTTCTCGCAGCACGGTTGGGACGAGTACTATGAGGACTATCCCACACTGAGCTACACACGCACCATGAACTATGTGGAAATACCCTTCCTGGCACATCTGGCCTTCGGCAAGGACCGCGGTCTGCAATTCTTCATCCATGCCGGTCCGCAGATAGGCTTCCTGCTTGGCGACAGCGAAAAGATAGACGGCGACTGGGACGGCACTGTAGCAGACTCCTACACCAACATCACCGTGGAACAGCACGGCAAAGCCATAGACAACAAATTCGACTACGGCATTGCAGGTGGAGCAGGCATAGAACTACGCACCAAGGCAGGCAATTTCATTGTAGAAGGAAGATACTACTATGCTTTGTCCGATTTCTATGGCAGCACCAAGAAGGACTTTTTCTCGCGCTCCGCACACGGAGTCATTACGGCCAAGGTAACTTATCTCTTTGACTTGAAGAAGTAATGCTTATAGGAAACACCCGTTTCCACACGTAGGAACGACAATTTCCTCTAATGGGAACAGTATAATGGAAACGGCTGTACCCCCAAGCAGAAACAATACAAAAGGCAGACCACGTATCCCGAATGAAATACGTGGTCTGCCTTTTGTTATTATCAAGTAGATAAACCTTCTTATCTTCTTAAACGATCTGCAGCCTTCACCATCACCTCATCTTTGTAGATGGCACGGAAGGCCAGATAGTTGAGGATGATGGCTACCACCGGAAGGCAAAGCGCCCATCCAAGCTGGAAAGCCGTGGCATCCAAATCGCCCTTCAAAATAAACATAAATACGCAGAAGGCTATGTAGTAACCTATCAGCAGGATGCTGCTGAAAATCGTCATGCGTATTTGTAACATACGGTTACGGAAAAGGAATATCGTACAGAAGGCAACCAGTGCACTGAGCAGCAATATTCCGAACAAGCCCCAAGTAGACTGAAATCCTCCGTCGGCCAAAGCCACTCCCAGAGGCTTGAAAACATGCGCCGTCACTCCGTCCGCTCCGATGAACTGTCCTACGGGCATGCAGATGGCCACAACCAGCAGGACGGTTACCAACAACAAATAAACAGATTGAATACGCTGTATCATTACTGCAATTTTTCTTTTTCCTTAGCCGGATTGCGATAATAAATCTTACCTTCCACATACTCTTGTGTTGCAATCAATGTCGGCTTCGGCAGTTTTTCGTAATAGCGGGAAATCTCAATCTGTTCCCGGTTTTCGAACACTTCTTCCAGATTGTCATTGTAAGAGGCAAACTCAGCAAGCTTTTTGGAAAGGTCGTTCTTGATTTCCACACTAATCTGGTTGGCACGTTTTCCGATAATCGCTACGCTTTCGTATACATTACCGGTATCCTCACACAACTCCATCATATCACGGGTCACCGTAGTAGTAGGAGCATTTGTCTTTCTGTAATCCATAAATTTATCTATAGTATTAATTACAAATTATTAATTACTAATTACTCTTGTTCTTCGCCTCCCTCGCCCAGCATTTTCTGTGACTCCTTGAAGATTCGGTCGGCTTCCTTCGTATACTTGCTTTCAGGGAATTCGTTTTTAAAGGCATAACATTCATCCACCGCTTCACGGTAACGTTCGGCTCTTCTATCTTCCACACTATACACAGCCAACTCATACTTGGCACGCAAGATAAGAATGGATAAATCTTCACGTAGGTTGGTATAGGGATAATCCTTCAAAGCATTCTGCGCAGTGATAACGCAAGCCTGATAGTTGTTGCCCAGATAATTACCCATATTATAATAAAGTTTTGCAGACAGATACTCCTTCATCACCAGCTTGTCCTGCAAGGCAAATATCATGTTCTGCGCTTCTTCTTTCTTGGAACTTTGCGGGAAGTATTCCATAAACATCTGCAACTGCTGGATGGCGCTATACGTACCGGATTGGTCCAAACGCGGCTCCGGAGTATCCAAATATAGAGCTTTACCGGCATGGAAACGTGCCAGTTCAGTGAATGTGCCGCGGGGATAAACGTTGTAGTATTGAATGAAAGTCTGCGCAGCAGTCTGATAATCCTTTTGGTTATAGTAACTCATGCCCAGCATATAGAGGGATTCCTCCGCCTTATCAGTACCTTTGAGAATGGCAATCAATTCATTGAGCAAAGTAGCAGCACGGTTGTACTGGCCTTTTGCGAAGTAATTTTTTGCCGCTTCGTACTTGTATTCGTAATCTGTGCTTTTCAGCAATTTGTTGTATTCTCCACACGAGGAGAGCAGCAATGCTGCAAGCAGAGTTATTAGGATGTTCTTCTTCATTACTTTTGTTCAAATAATGCGCAAAGATAGAGGTTCGCATCGAATAAAGCAACGATACGAGCCTTAATTTTTCAAAAACCAGACGAACGGGCAGGAATTAGGGATGAATGGTGAAGGATTAGGGATTAGTGACTGTGCTATCAACTGCATAGCCCTCATCCCTAATCCTTCCTCCCTAATCCTTCGTTTTCACAGTTTATAGAGTTCGCTTGCCGCCAGCAAATCGACCTTTTTTTCTGTCAATACACGGATACAGTTATCCATGTCGTTGGGACGGATGATGACATTGGCCGTTTCACCATTGGCAAAGGAATACATGTACTCGATGAACACGCCTTCATCGGAGAGGAAACGGAGCACTTTCGCCAATGAGCCGGGAATATTGGGACAACTGATGCCTACTACATCCGTTACGTTCACTGCGAAGTGATTATCTTTCAAAGCCTTATATGCTTTATCCGGTTCGGAAACAATGCCACGAAGGATACCGAAATCGGCATTCTCTGCAATACATAGAGCAGAAAGGTTGACACCTTCTTTTGCAAGAACTTCAGTCACCTCTGTGAGGCGACCGGACTTGTTCTCCAGAAAAATGGAAAGTTGTTTTGCTACCATAGGTTTATTTACTATTTGACGATTTACGATTTACCATGTACAATTTGGCGATTTACAATTTGCGGTTGTCGATGACGCGCTTGGCTTTGCCTACGCTGCGCTCAATACTGCGCGGTTCTACCAAACGGACATCTACGCCGAGACCGAGTACGCTCTGCAGGCGGGTCACAAGCTTCTTCTTCAGAGCCAGCATCTTGTTGATTTCATCGGAATAGTATTCGGGACGAACCTCAACCTGCAACTCCATGGTGTCGGTATTGTTCTTGCGGTCTACCAGCAAGAGGTAGTGAGGCTCGAACTCCGGCATTTCGAGGATAACGGACTCTATCTGCGTGGGGAACACGTTGACACCACGGATAATCAGCATGTCATCACTACGTCCCAAGATGCGGTCCATACGAACCAGTGTACGTCCGCAGGAGCACTTATCGTAGTGCAGGGCGGTGAGGTCCTTGGTACGGTAGCGCAACAGCGGCATCCCCTCTTTGGTAAGGTGAGTGAACACCAATTCGCCGGTTTCTCCAGGGGCAACCGGTTCGAGGGTCTTCGGGTCTACAATCTCGGGGAAGTAATGGTCTTCATTGAGGTGGGTACCGTGCTGGCACTCGCATTCGTAACCTACACCGGGGCCGGCAATCTCACTAAGCCCATATATATCAAATGCCTTGATACCCAGCTTGGTTTCAATATCCCGACGCATACTTTCGGTCCACGGCTCGGCGCCGAAGGCTCCCACTTTCAACTTAAACTCTTCACGGGGAAGACCGGAGTCTTTGATGGCATCTGCCAGATAGAGGGCGTATGAGGGCGTGCAGCAAAGTACGGTAGAACCGAAATCATGCATCAGTGTAATCTGCTTCTCCGTATTGCCGCTGGACATCGGGATGACGGAAGCGCCGATATTCTCGGCACCGGCATGCGCACCCAGTCCACCGGTAAAAAGTCCGTAACCGTAGGACACCTGGAAAATATCCGAGCTACCGGCACCATAGGCGGTAAAGGCCCGTGAAAGGCATTCGGACCATGCTGAAAGGTCTTTTCGGGTATAGCCTACCACAGTGGGTTTTCCGGTTGTGCCGGAAGAGGCATGAATACGCACAATCTGGCTCATAGGTACGGCACAGAGGCCGAAGGGATAATTGTCCCGCAAGTCGTACTTGGTAGTAAAAGGCAGTTTTACAATATCATCTATACTGTTTATGTCATCGGGAGTAACTCCCAGTTCCTGCATTTTCTTACGATAAAAAGGAGTGTCATGATACACACGCTCCACAGTCTTTTTGAGACGAATGCTCTGGATTTTACGAAGGCTTTCGCGATCCATGCATTCGATGCTTTCATTCCAAATCATGTTCTTCGTTGTATTACAATTATTAATGGTTGTTATCAATATAGCTGCAAAGTAAACAAAAAAATTTTGTTTATCTCAAAGATTTTACCGAATATTGCCGCTTCTAAGAAGAGAAAATGAACAAATTCGAACTGACATCCGCCTACCAACCTACCGGTGACCAGCCGGAAGCCATCGCACAGCTGACCGAGGGCGTGCATGAGGGACTTCCTGCACAAACATTACTCGGTGTCACCGGGTCCGGAAAGACATTCACCATAGCCAACGTCATTGCCAACATCAACAAGCCAACGCTGATATTGAGCCACAACAAGACGCTGGCTGCCCAGTTGTACAGCGAGTTCAAGGGATTCTTCCCGAACAATGCCGTAGAATACTATGTGTCCTACTACGACTACTATCAGCCCGAAGCCTACCTGCCATCATCGGACACCTATATAGAAAAAGACCTCGCCATCAACGACGAGATAGACAAGTTGCGCCTTGCCGCCACCTCCGCCCTGCTTTCGGGCAGGAAAGATGTAGTGGTGGTATCCTCCGTTTCGTGCATATACGGCATGGGGAATCCGGCAGACTTCTACAACAACGTCATCGAAGTACAGCAAGGCAAAAATTTCAGTCGCAATGTCTTCCTGCGACGCCTGGTGGACAGTCTTTACGTACGCAACGACATTGACCTGAACCGCGGCAATTTCCGCGTGAAAGGCGATACGGTGGACATTTATCTGGCTTATATGAGCGAGCTTGCCATCCGGGTGGAGTTCTTCGGGGACGAGATCGACCGCATTACCGAGTTCAACCCCCTGACCGGCTCCAAGCAGAACGTGGTCAAGCATGTTGCTATCTTCCCGGCCAGCCACTATATCGTCAGCGCGGAAAAAAAGGCCGCTGCGCTGGAAAAGATCCGCGCCGAGTGCGACGCACAGGTCAAGCAGTTCACCGCCGAGGGCAAGCTGATCGAAGCCCAGCGCATTGCCCAGCGCACCAATTATGACATCGAGATGCTGAATGAGGTGGGCATCTGCAAGGGCATCGAAAACTACTCGGCAGTGCTGTCCGGTCGTGCGCCGGGCAGTATGCCCACCACCCTGCTGGATTATTTCCCGGAGGATTTTCTGCTTTTTGTGGACGAAAGCCATGTCACCCTGCCGCAGGTGCGCGCCATGTACGGCGGCGACTACGCCCGCAAAAAAACGCTGGTGGAATACGGTTTCCGTCTGCCGTCCGCCTTCGATAACCGCCCCCTGAAATTTGAGGAGGTGGAGTCCAAACTCAACCAGATGATCTTTGTCTCCGCCACCCCCGGCGAGTACGAGCGCCGGAACAGTTCGCAGGTGGCGCAGCAGGTCATCCGTCCCACGGGTCTTTTGGACCCGGTCATCTCGGTGCGCCCGGTGGAAGGGCAGGTGGTGGATCTGCTGGGCGAGATCAACGCCCGCATCCAGCGGCAGGAGCGGGTGCTTGTGACCACCTTGACCAAAAAGATGGCCGAGGATCTCACCGATTACCTCACCGAGCAGGGGATCAAGGTCAAGTATATGCACCACGAGGTGGATACCTTTGAGCGGATGGAGATCATCAAGGATCTGCGTTTGGGCAGCATCGACGTGGTGGTGGGCATCAACCTGCTGCGCGAGGGGCTGGATCTGCCGGAGGTGAGCCTTGTGGCCATTCTGGATGCCGACAAGGAGGGCTTTCTGCGCAGCGAGACCAGCCTGATCCAGACCATCGGCCGCGCCGCCCGCAATGCGGAGGGCATGGTCATCATGTACGCCGATGTGGTGACCGACAGCATGGAGCGCGCCATCACCGAGACCGAGCGCCGCCGCGCCATTCAGATGGCCTATAATGAGGAACACGGCATCGTGCCCAAGACCATCGTCAAGGCCATTGCGGACAGCATCGAGATCAGCGATAAGGCCGAAAACGCCAAGCGCAACACCCGCCGCATGGGCAAGATGGAGCGGGAAGCTGCCATCGAGCGCCTGACCCGGGAAATGAAGGAGGCTGCGAAGCTGCTGGAATTTGAGCACGCAGCCTTCCTGCGGGATCAGATCGACCGTCTGCGCCGGGGCGAAAACCCCACCGTGGACTCCGCCGCCGAGACCGAACGCAAACAGAACCATGCACAGACACAACGAAAAGGGAGAAAATACCTTGGCAAACGATAAAATTATTATCAAAGGTGCCCGCGAGCACAACCTGAAAAATATCAACCTGACCCTCCCGCGGGAAAAGCTGATCGTCATGACCGGCCTTTCCGGCTCGGGCAAGTCCAGTCTGGCTTTCGATACCATCTACGCGGACGGGCAGCGCCGCTATGTGGAAAGCCTTTCCAGCTACGCCCGGATGTTTCTGGGTCGGATGGATAAGCCGGACGTGGACGAGATCACCGGCCTTTCACCGGCTATTTCCATCGACCAAAAGACCACAAGCCACAACCCCCGCTCCACCGTGGGCACTGTGACTGAGATCTACGATTATCTGCGCCTGCTGTACGCCCGCATCGGCGTGCCGCACTGCCCGGTTTGCGGGCGGGTCATCAGCCAGCAGAGCGTGGATGAGATGGTGGACGCTGTGCTCAAGCTGGAAGAGGGGACGAAGTTCCAGGTCCTCGCGCCTGTCGTCCGTCAGCGCAAAGGCACCCAGCAGAAAGAGCTGGACGCCGCCCGCCGCGCCGGTTACGCCCGCGTAAAAATCGACGGTAACATGTACGACCTCGACGAGGAGATCGCGCTGGAAAAGAACATCAAGCACACCGTGGAGATCGTCGTTGACCGTCTTGCCATGCGCAAGGGCATCCGCGGTCGTCTGGCTGACTCGCTGGAAACGGCGCTTGCCCTCACCGGCGGCGTGGTTGAGGTGGATGTCATCGGTGGCGAATGTATGACATTCAGCCAGAATTTCGCCTGCCCTGAGCACGGCATTTCCATCAGCGATTTGTCACCCCGGCTCTTCTCCTTCAATAACCCTCTGGGTGCCTGCGAGAAGTGTACCGGCCTCGGCACCTTCATGCGGGTGGACGAAGAGCGCATCCTGCCCAACCGGGACCTCTCGATTCGGGAGGGGGCTGTCAAGGCCAGCGGCTGGTACTACGCCGAAGGCTCTGTAGCCGAGATGTATTATCTGGGACTGGGCAAAAAATACGGTTTTACGCTGGATACGCCCATCAAAGAAATGAGCACTGAAGCCGTCAACGCCCTGCTCTACGGTACCAACGAAGAAAAAATCGAGATGCACCGAACGAATGAGTTTGGCAGCGGCGTCTATTATAATACCTTTGAGGGCATCGTCGAGAACCTCGAGCGCCGCTTCCGCGAGACGAACAGCGAGTGGATGAAGGAGGAGATCGGCAGCTTCATGTCGGGCGTCGAGTGTCCCGACTGCCATGGTAAGCGCCTGAAACCGGTGGTGCTGGCTGTGACCATCGGCGGCAAAAACATCAGCGATTTCTGCGAAATGTCGATTCGGGACGAGCTGAAATTCATCGCCGACAATGAGCCGAACCTGACCGAAAAGCAGAAGCAGATCGGCGGCCAGATCATGAAGGAGATCAAGAACCGCCTGCAGTTTTTGCAGAGCGTGGGCCTCGATTACCTCACACTGGCCCGGTCGGCAGGCACCCTGTCCGGCGGCGAGAGCCAGCGCATCCGCCTGACCACCCAAATCGGAAGCGCGCTGTCGGGTGTGTTGTACGTGCTGGATGAGCCGTCCATCGGCCTGCACCAGCGCGACAACGATAAACTCATCGCAACGCTGAAAAATCTCCGCGACCTCGGCAATACGGTCATCGTGGTCGAGCACGACGAGGATACCATGCGCAGCGCCGATTATATCGTGGACGTCGGCCCGGGCGCGGGCGTCCACGGCGGCGAGATCGTGGCCGCAGGCTCCGTCAAGGACATCTGCAAGGCCAAGCGCAGCATCACCGGCGACTATCTGTCGGGCCGCAAGCGCATCGAGGTGCCGCAGACCCGCCGCCCTGGCAACGGCAATTTCCTCACGGTGAAGGGTGCGCGCGAAAACAATCTGCGCAACATCGACGTAAAATTTCCGCTGGGCGAGTTCGTCTGCGTGACGGGCATCTCCGGCTCGGGCAAGTCGAGCCTCATCAATGAGATCTTGTATAAGACTCTCGCCTGTGAGCTGAACGGCGCCCGCTCCCGCGCTGGCAAGTGCGATGGGGTAGAGGGCCTCGAGTTCGTGGATAAGGTCATTGGCATCGACCAGCAGCCCATCGGCCGCACGCCCCGCTCCAACCCCGCCACCTATACCGGCGTGTTCAACGACATCCGCACGGTCTTTTCCCAGACGCAGGACGCTAAAATGCGGGGCTACGGCCCGGGACGGTTCAGCTTCAACGTCCGGGGCGGCCGCTGCGAGGCCTGCGAGGGCAACGGCATCCTCCAAATCGAGATGCACTTCCTGCCGGACGTCTACGTTCCCTGCGAGGTCTGCAAGGGCGCACGCTACAACCGCGAAACGCTGGAAGTCAAGTATAAGGAAAAGACCATCTCTGACGTGCTGAACATGACCGTGGAAGAGGCGGTCGTCTTTTTCGCCAACCAGCCGAAAATCGCCCGCAAGCTGCAGACGCTGTTGGACGTGGGCCTGGGGTATGTCACGCTGGGGCAGAGCGCCACGACCCTTTCGGGCGGCGAGGCGCAGCGTGTCAAGCTGGCCAACGAGCTGGCCCGCCGCAGCACAGGCAAGACCGTGTATATCCTCGACGAGCCGACTACCGGCCTCCACATGGCTGATGTCCACCGCCTCATCGAGGTGCTGCAGAAGCTGGTGGATGCAGGCAACACCGTCATCGTCATCGAACACAACCTCGACCTCATCAAGTGCGCCGACTACATCATCGACCTCGGCCCCGAGGGCGGCAGTGCCGGCGGCCTCATCGTCGCCGAGGGTACGCCGGAGCAGGTGGCCGAGGTGCCGGGCAGCTTTACCGGCCAATACCTTAAGCCCTTGCTGGAAAAGGACGCGAAACTCCGCGCAGAGGGCAAATAAAGCAGTAAACAACAGAGCCGCAGTCTCCCAAAAGACTGCGGCTCTGTTGTTTACAAAAGTTCCAGATATAACAAAAAGCTCTTCAGTCTCTCGACTGAAGAGCTCTGGTCCAGCAGAGCTGGACAAATCCGAACTTTTTTCCTCCGCTGAGTCAGCGGTCAAAGTGTCCTCAAAACGGACGGTTTGGGTGCCATCCTTGTAATTGAACGTAATCAGCATCCGGTCATCATACAGGAAAATGGCATTTACAAAAATTTCAATCAGCGCTTTCCGCTGCTTTTTCTGCGAAACATCGAACTTTCTAAATTTCATCAGCCAGAATCGGATGAAATTCTCATTGAAGCTGGGCTTCTTCAACTTTTCGTCTGCAATTTTTGCAGTCAGCTCATCTTTCTGGATTTCCAGTGCTTCCAGACGCTCTTTCGTTGTCCGGGTGTACAAGCCGTCCTCGATAGCCTTCATCAGGTTGTCCAGCTTTTTGTTAACCTCTCGCAGTTGCTTTTCCAGCAGCGGAATCGTGGTGTTTTCCTGATTCTGGACATCCATAACCAGTTGAACGATTTTGTCGATCACCGCATCGTCCTGAATCAGCTTCATGGTCTCCCGGACGACCAGAT
>OLNM01001099.1_pt1 | contig 21609 bp, 18 predicted proteins | sample 1672391 | NCBI WGS metagenome assembly OLNM01 (sample SAMEA3136680, study PRJEB25190) | human gut metagenome | reverse complement strand
CATTTTTGCCATCGGCGATCCACATCTTTCGCTGGGCTGCAATAAGGAAATGAATATCTTTGCCGGCTGGCATGATTATGTACAGCGGCTGGAGCAGAACTGGCGGGAGTGGATCAGTTCGGAGGACACCGTGATATTGGCGGGAGATATCTCCTGGGCCATGAATATAGAGGATACTTTGGCCGATTTTACCTTTCTGCATCGCCTGCCGGGGAAAAAATACCTAATGAAGGGCAATCACGATTACTGGTGGACCACCCTTTCCTCCATGCAACGCTTTTTGGATAAGAATGGATTAAATACCCTGCATTTTCTCCATAATAACGCGGTGACGGTGGAGGGCGTTTCTCTCTGCGGCAGCCGTGGCTGGATGTTTGAGGAAGGGGAGCGAGCCGAGGGCAGCATCACCGCCCGGGAGCTGGGCCGTATCCGGCGCTCTTTGGCGGCCGCCCCGCCGGAAAATGAGAAGATCCTGTTCCTGCATTACCCACCGATTTTCGGCCAGCAGGTCATCCCGGAGTTCTTCGATGCTATGAAAGAATACGGCGTCAAGCAGTGCTTTTACGGCCATTTGCACGGCGGAGCCATCCCATTGGCCTACCAGGGGGAATTTTTTGGAGTGGATTGCCGGTTGATCTCGGCAGATTATCTTAAATTTTGCCCCATAAAGATACGATAATTACCGATAAACAGTGGCAATTTAGTTTGCTATGTGCTATAATCAATAAGATTTACTGGAATCTAAAATTTTGCTGGAGGACATCATAAATGAAACTGAACGAAACCCAAAAAGTGGACACCAACCTGTACGAACTGAATATCACCGTGGATGGCGAGCAGTATGCTAAGGCGCTGGATGCTTCTTTCAAGAAGAACGCTGCCAAGCTCAATATCCCCGGTTTCCGTAAGGGCAAGGCTCCCAAGAGCATCGTTTACAAGATGGTAGGCGAGAGCTATTTCTACGAGGATGCCATCAATTCCAGCTACGGCGAAGCCTACGAGGAGGCCCTCAAGGAGTCCGGCCTGGAGGCGGTCGCTTATCCAGAAGTGGAGCTGAAGGATGTTGACGGCACCCATTATACCTTTGTCGCCAAGGTTACTGTTAAGCCTGAGGTTACCCTGGGCGAGTACAAGGGCCTGAAGGCCGAGCGCGAGAGCGACAAAGTGACCGATGCCGATGTAGAGACCGAGCTGAACGCCATGGCTGATCGCAATGCCCGTATGGGCGAAGCCCCCGAGGGCGCTAAGGCCGAGATGGGCGATACCGCCGTTATCGATTACGAAGGCTTTGTCGGCGATGTTGCTTTTGAGGGCGGTAAGGGCGAGGATCACCCCCTGTCCCTTGGCTCCGGACAGTTTATCCCGGGCTTTGAGGATCAGGTCGTCGGCCACTCCGCTGGCGAGGAGTTTGACGTCAACGTCACGTTCCCCGAGGAGTATCAGGCTGCCGAGCTGGCTGGCAAGGATGCAACCTTCAAGATCAAGCTGCATGAAGTCAAGTACAAGGAGCTGCCCGCTCTGGATGACGACTTTGCAAAGGACGTCAGCGAGTACGACACCCTGGACGAGCTGAAGGATTCCATCCGCAACAACATCAAGACCAACCTGGACAAGCAGGCTGAGCAGAAGGTCGAGAACGATCTGATGGATCAGGTTATCGCCAACATGAAGGCTGATATTCCTGACGCCATGGTTGACAGCCGCATCGACGAGCTGGTTCAGGACTTCGAGTACCGCATTTCTCAGCAGGGCCTGAAGCTGGCTGACTACCTGAAGTATATGGGCATGAACATCGAGCAGTTCCGTGCACAGTTCAAGGAGCAGGCTGACAAGCAGGTTAAGATGCGCCTGGCAATGGAAGCTATCGTTGCCAAGGAAGGCATCACCGCTTCTGACGAGGAGTTCGAGGAAGAAGTTAAGCGCATTGCTGACGCTTACAAGATGGAAGCCGACAAGGTTAAGAGCATTGTGGACGCCGCTGCTGTTAAGGCTGACCTGGCAATCAATAAGGCAATCGACTTTGTTAAGGAAAAGGCTAACGTTGTGACCGCTGAGCCCAAAGAAGAGGAAAAGCAGGACTAATCCATAGCCCTGGCTTTGCCCGATAGCAAGATTGTATAAAAGCCGATACAGCGTGCTTTGCCGTTGTATCGGCTCTTATCGAATCATGGAGATTTGTTCTCCGCTCTCCGGGCTGTAACAGCCCGGAACCATTACCATTGTTTTAAGGAGGGAACCGAATGAGCCTGGTACCTTATGTTGTTGAGCAGACTGCGCGCGGTGAGCGCAGCTATGATATTTTCTCCCGCCTGTTGAACGACCGTATTATCGTTCTGAGCGAGGATGTCAACCCCACTTCCGCGAGCGTGATCATTGCACAGCTGTTGTATCTGGAAGGGCAGGACCCCGAAAAAGATATCAGCTTCTACATCAACAGCCCTGGCGGTTCCATTACCGACGGTATGGCCATCCACGATACCATGAAGTATATCAAGTGCGATGTTTCCACCATCTGCGTGGGCATGGCTGCTTCCATGGGTGCATTTTTGCTGGCCAGCGGCACCAAGGGCAAGCGTTTCGCCCTGCCGAATTCTGAGATCCTGATCCATCAACCGCTGATTTCCGGCGGCCAGGGCGGTGGCCTTTCCGGCCAGGCAAGCGACATCCAGATCCATGCCAACCACCTTGTGCAGATCAAGAAAAAGATGAACCGCATGCTCAGCGAGTATACCGGCCAGCCTCTTGAGGTTGTGGAGAAAGATACTGACCGCGATAACTACCTGACCGCAGAGGAAGCCAAGGCCTATGGCCTGATCGATGAGATCATTGTAAAACACTAAAACCGGGGGAATTAGGAAATGGCAAATTCGATTTCCGGCAAGGACGGAAAACGTGAAATGATTTGCAGCTTTTGCGGTCGTTCCCAAAGCCAGGTGGATCAGCTTATCATCGGCCCCGGCGTAAACATCTGCAAAGATTGCATTGATATGTGCTACAGTGCCCTGTATAAGGATGGCAACGTACCCGAACCGCCGCGCGCAACGCCGGAACGCCGTGCTGCGGCTTCTCGCGGGCATTCCGGCGTTGACCCTTTGGCGGATATCAACATCATGACGCCTGCTGAGATCAAAGCTGGTCTTGACCAGTATGTCATTGGTCAGGACGATGCCAAGCGTGTGCTGGCAGTTTCTGTCTACAATCATTATAAGCGCATTCTTTCCGGGCAGGAAAGCCATGTAGAGCTGCAAAAGTCCAACGTACTGATGCTTGGCCCGTCCGGTACCGGCAAAACCCTGCTGGCCCAGACGCTTGCCAAAATGCTGAACGTTCCGTTTGCGATTGCGGACGCCACCACCCTGACCGAAGCCGGTTACGTTGGCGAGGACGTTGAGAACATTCTGCTCAAGCTGATTCAGGCTGCGGACTTTGATATTCCCAAAGCCGAAGTTGGTATTATCTATGTGGACGAGATTGATAAGATCACCCGCAAGAGCGAGAACCCATCCATCACCCGCGATGTTGGCGGAGAGGGCGTGCAGCAGGCATTGCTGAAAATTCTGGAAGGCACTGTCAGCAATGTGCCGCCCAACGGCGGCCGCAAACATCCGCAGCAGGAATTCATCCAGATCAACACCAAGAACATCCTGTTCATCTGCGGCGGTGCCTTTGACGGCCTGGAAAAGCTAATCCAGACCCGTACCGACAAGAGCACCCTCGGCTTTGGTAGCCAGCTGCGCACCAACCTGGACAGCGAGGAAACCCGTCAAAAGCTGCTGCGCAAAGTGGAACCGGACGATCTGGTCAAGTTTGGCCTGATTCCGGAGCTGATCGGTCGTCTGCCGATTGTGACGGTGCTGGACCCGCTGGACGAGGAATCTTTGATCCGTGTTCTGACCGAGCCGAAAAACAGCATTGTGCGCCAGTACAAAGAGTTGCTGGCTATGGACAGCGCTGAACTGTCCTTTACGGATGCTGCCCTGCGTGCTATCGCCCAAAAGACCATTGCACGCAAGAGCGGTGCCCGCGGCCTGCGGAGCGTGGTGGAGGATATCCTGATCCCCATCATGTACGAAATTCCGTCTGACCCCACTATTACCCGTGTTACCATTGATGCGGACACAGTGAATGGCGGCCAGCCGCACCTGGAATATGGTGCCGTGCGCAAGCGCTATAAAAATAAGGCAATCATCAAGCAGTAAATAGCCCAATCAAAGCAGCAGCCCCTGCCGCTGTAGAATGTAATTGTTCTACGGCGGCAGGGGTTTTATTGTTTTGTATGTTGATCAATGGGTAAGCTGATGCCGGTCATTCCGGGGTTGCGGCTCTGCAGCCTTCCTTTATAGCGAGCGGTGTCAAGGTCGCATAAATAGGGTATTTTCAAAAAAAGCATGCTGCGTTTCCTCATTTGGCGCACCCTCCGTCCGCTGGCAGCCGCTATCAATGGCATCCGGCAGGGGAGCACTCTCTTATACCATTTCAATCCGCACAATGTTACTACGCACAAGAATTAGAAGAAGCTAACAGAAGCAGTTTTGTTATAAGAAATAAAGCCGGAATTGTCAAAACCTACACGGTACACCTGTTATTGCTTTAGGCAATACCGCATAATTCTAAGTGCCGATACGGCGAGCGAGGTGCGGCAGCTGCTAAGCCAAAAGCGCAGATAATACTGGATGTCTTATCGAGCATTTTGGCAACGCAGATGCCGTGCCGCAGCTGCCGGAGCGGTGCTTAAGCCGCAAGGCGGGAATTGTGCGGTGTTGCCTTTATCTTATTCAGGCACTTTAAGGCACTAAACAGCACCTTTAGGCTAAAGGGCTGAACCGTACTATTCCACGCTGCTTTCCCAATAAAAATTCCCCCGATGCAAAAGGGTTATCTTCTGCATCGGGGGAATGCGATTTATGGTTTGATTTTACTCAATCACAAGCAGCAGGCTCATTTTGAACTTGCCTTGCGGGGTAACGCTGTGCAGGCCGTTTTTGTCAAAGCGGAAACTTTCGCCTGCGTTCAGCTCGTAATCCTGACCCTCATAGTCAATGATTGCTTTGCCTTCCAGTGCGGTCAGGATGGCGTTGCCGGGGGCGCGGTGTGGGGGCAGGCTGGTGCCCGCATCGAATGCCATCAGCACAAACTTCATGTTGTCTGCGTGGACAAGGTCAACATTGGCAATGCTGCCCTCTTCGTAAGAAATCAGGTCTTTCAGGGCTGTGGGCTGGCCAGCTTTGATGATGTTGTTCAGGATAGTATTCTCCTTTTTCAAAATAATTTCAGTATAGATCATACCGATATCCGTGCTGGTTCCACACAGTGTTTTGGGCGGAACAGCCAGAAAATCATCCCCCGCAAAGGGAACTGCCCGGCCATCTTCGCCTAAGATAAAGCGGCCGTTGCCCATAGCACCCACATACAGGGTCGTACAGTCATAGCTTTCCGGCGTAATGGTAGTACCCGCCCCAAGGGAAAACCAGGTGACCGGCACCTCTTTGCCAAGGTTTGCCGGGCAGGAGACTGTCATACAATCACGGATGGGGCATATTTGCGCAATGGTAAAAGGTTGGTGTTCCATGCGGTATACCTCACAGTGAGATTCGTAGGCTAAAGCATCGGCATTTCTATTGGCCGCCTGTTCAAAATGGATTCCTGCAGGTTCCCGCAAAATCACATTTCCCCGGCACAAGCTGGATGCCCTACAAAATGCAGGCGGGCTGCGGCGTTTTTACTTCAGCGTTGTGGGGCGGTCCAGATAAATCACTTTGTTGTCAGAAATAAAAGTCTGGAAGTTATACAGGATCAAGATTTGGTCATAGCCCTCTTTTTCAATCGTGGAATCTAACCCATAGGCCAGCCCGCGGAAATCCACCACGCCAATTTTCGCATAATTCGCCGTCAGGTAGGGGATAAAGCTGTTGGCATAGCTGTCCTTTACCACCAGGATGCTGCCCGTCCCGTTGCCCTCAATCACCGAATAACCGTTGTTGCCATCCAAAAAAGCTCCATACTTGTCACGAGTATCCAGCTTGGCAAGGTTCATCAGGCCCTCGGTTTTCACCGGTTCATAATCTGCTTCGCCGTTTACTTTATAAACTGTCATCTGGTTGGGCAGATCATAATAGCTGAAACTGTCCGCCTGTGCATTCCAGCGCCGCGTAGCAGAATAATGCGTGCCGTAAAAATCGGGGACGGTAATTTTGGTATAGACATTGCAGTCAAACGGCGTCAGATTTTTCAGCGTGCAGAACTGCTGGTAAGCGCGGTAAGCACCATCCGGTGTCCAGTGGTGGTCGGTCTTAAAGTACAGATACTGGTCCTTATTGGCGCGGTAATCGTCGCGCATATCGATCACATCCGCCCCGCTGGCCTGCACTTTGGCAAAAATGTCATCCAGCATGGCATCTTCGTCCACCATGGGGGCATTGGCCGGCAGCATTTCCGGGTAGATATCGCTGGCCGAAGGTGCCAGCAAAAAAGTGACCCGGCCGGGGTAGCGCTGGGCAAAGTTTGTGACGGCACTGATATTTTTCCCCAGCTGCTTCTCAGTATCCGTACTGACGGTAAACAGCTTGGTGAACATCCAGCCATCTTTGCCGTTTAGGATGCCGCTTTCCTCCGTTTTGCCAAACGCGAGGGCATTGACGGCGCTTTCCAGGTTGATCCACCCATCGCGCAGGGCAACCTGGTCCTGCAGATAGGTGGAAAAATCATCCTGCCATTTGCCGTTCAGCAAAGTTTTTACGCTGAACACTGGCATTTGCGCCAGTTTGCGGTTTTCCAGCTCCGAGTTCTCGCGCTTGGGCCAGAACAGGTTGACCAGTGCAAACCCGCACAGCAAGGCGGCAAAAACAATCAGGGAAGCTGGCGGCAGATGACGGTCGGATCTGCGGTGAACATATTTTTCCATAAAGCCATCCCTCCCCTTAAAAGTTTGCATACAGTGCGGTGGAACCCGTTGCTGCTACCACATACGCCGTGCACAGAACAAAGCAGACGCCGCAAAGCGCTGCCCGTAGCGGGACTTTGCCTTTGCACCACTGCCAAAACCGCCCCGGCAGTTGGGTGGAGCAAACGCAGCACACAACCAGCAGCACCGCATAATTGCGCAGGAAATACAGCGCCGAAACGCCGCCCTGCGGGATGAACAACCGGCTGAGCAGCAGCCCCAGCGGTGCACCGGGGGCGTTGCAGGTGAACAGCCCCCAGCCCAGTACCACCAGGAACAATGTGTAAATGTGCGGCCAGACCTTGCCTTTTTTCAGGTACTTCATCAAAAAGTTCTTTTCGATGACAAGCAGCACGAAATAGTAAAGGCCCCAGCAGATAAAGTTCCAGTTCGCACCATGCCAGATGCCGGTCAGCGCCCAGACGGCCAGCATGTTCAGCATCTGGCGCCCGGCACTGCAGCGGTTGCCGCCCAGCGGGATATAAATGTAATCCCGGAACCAGCCGGAAAGGCTGATGTGCCACCGCCGCCAGAATTCGGTAATACTGCCTGAAATGTACGGCAAGTTAAAGTTCGCCGGGCATTCAAAGCCCATCATCAGGCTCAGGCCGTTGCTCATCTCCGAGTAACCCGCAAAGTCAAAGTACAGCTGCAAAGAGTACGCAATAATGCCCAGCCATGCCAGCGGCAGGGAAGCGTTCGCCAGCCCAATGCCGCCCGTTCCGATGATATCCTGCCAAAGCGCCGCAATGGAATCCGCCAAAATCACCTTTTTGGCAAGGCCGAACACAAACATTTCAGCACCATCCTGCGCTTTTTGCAGGGTGCAGCGTCCCTGTGTCTGGTGTAGGACATCCGCCATATCCCGGTATTTCACGATCGGGCCAACGATCAGCTGCGGATACATCAGAACATATACCGCAAAGACCACCGGGCTGCGTTCCGCTTTTACCTTGCCGGTATACACATCCGCAGTATAACTGATGAGCTTAAACGTATAATAGCTGATGCCCAGTGGCAAAACATCCAAAAAACTCAGCTTGGCAAACCCGGTGGAAGCGATAACGTTGAGCGTGTCCAGTAAAAAGTTCGTGTATTTGCAGTAGACCAGCGCCGCTGCCGTCAGCACAATGGCAGCAATCAGCACGATTTTTCGCTTGCCCCCGGCGGGCAGGCGGGCAAGCAGAAGCCCCGCCGCATAGTTGATGGCAACCATGCCCACGGCCAGCGGCAGCCATGTAATACCGCCCCAGCAGAAAAACAGCAGGCTTTCCACCAGCAGCACCGCATTTTTGACCCTGCCCGGCACAAGGTAATACAGCCCCAGCGCCAACGGCATAAAACAGAATAAAAAGACAACGCTGTTAAAATTCACAGCGGTTCCTCCTCTCTTGGTTCAGGGAGTGTGGGGAACAGCCCACCAAAAAACAAGGCCGCAGCCTGTTGGGGCGCGGCCTGTTTGGTATCGGTTTGTGCTATCAGGCAAGTGCCCCGTCAATGGCGGTGTCGATTGCGGAATAATCCGGGCCATTCACACCGGCAATGACCATGACCACAACATTGCCTTTTACCACAATGCGTGCATCCTGTGCCTTAGCAACTTTATCAGCAAAGTCAGCATACAGCGTGCTGCTCATTGATTCCTTATAGGCTTCCAGTTCAGCTTTCACGGCATCAGCGGTGCCATCTTTGACTTGGGCGGCGAATACCAGAGCACAGTCTGCCTGGTCGTTGGTCACATCGCCCTGGAAAGCAACAATGTTATCCGGGGTCAGGTTCATCTCGTTCTCCATGGAGAAGTCATCGATGGCACGGGCATTGGGCACTTCGTTCACAGCCTCAATGGCGGTCACGATGGCGCCCAAATCCACGCTGGCAGTGGCTTCCTCGGTGGAGGAAGCATCGGTGCTGGCTGCCTCAGAAGCCGTGCTGCTGGCAGCTTCCGAAGAAGCACTGGCAGAGGAAGAAGCGCCGCTGCCGCAGCCAGCCAGCAGGGTAGCAAACAAAGCGGCTGCCGCCAAGGCAGAAATCAATTTTTTCATAATATAGGTCTCCTTTGTTGGTTCGGGGTTCAAATTTATCTCTTTGGCCCTCTGGGAATTTAGATCACCTACTATAGTATACCAGAGTAATGTACTTATATAGGATACACGATTTACACCTGTTTTTCAAGTCCCGCAGGGTAAATCTCACACACTTTCACATCCACAATTTTGCGCAAAAATACCGGCGCTTGACAAACTCCGCCCGCCACCTTACACTTTGAAATACAGAATCCATGTAACTTATAAAATTAATGGAGGAATCCCCCTTGCAGAACTACAAAGCCAGACAAACCGCCCTGCTTGGCATGCTGTTTGCCCTTTCCATGGCGCTCTCTTTTTTGGAATCCATGCTTACCCCGTTTTTTGGCCTGATGCCCGCCATGAAGCTGGGGCTTTCCAATATTGTTGTCATGTACGCCGTTTTGTTTTTGAACCGCCGTTCGGCGCTTTATCTTGTGCTGCTCAAGGCGTTGTTTGCGTTGCTTACCCGCGGCGTTACAGCCGGGTTTCTTTCGCTGTGCGGGGGCGCGCTTTCCCTGGCTGTGTTCTGCCTGCTTCTGGCATTGCCATTCACCATCACAGGCTACATTTTTTCGGTCAGCGGGGCACTGGCGCATAACTGCGGCCAGCTGCTGGGGGCTGCAGCGCTGCTTTCAGACAAAATGGCAATCACCTATGCGCCGATGCTGCTGATAGCGGGTCTTATCGTTGGTTCCTGCACCTATATGGTATCGCGCCTGATCTTTCCCGCTGTCAAGAGAATTATTCCGCCGAAGAGCAAAGCGGAAAGCAAAATTACGTTTTAAGATAACGTCTTAAAAATTTTAAAAAAGTGTTGACATTTCACATTTCTGCGGCTATAATATAACCATAGCACAGGGAACAAGTTCAAAAAAAAGTGAACGTCTTGTGCGGCTCATAAAACTAAAAACCAAGAACAAACCATTATTTTGATTCGGAGGTATTTCTTATGAAAAAGTATGTTTGCACTGTCTGCGGCTACATTGCTGAGGGCTCCATCCCCGATTTCTGCCCCGTCTGCAAGGCTCCCGCTTCCAAGTTCATCGAAAAGACCGATAATTCCTATGTGACCGAGCATGTTGTCGGTATCGCCAAGGACGCTCCGGAAGATATCATCCAGGGCCTGCGCGAGAACTTTAACGGCGAGTGCAGCGAAGTTGGCATGTACCTGGCCATGAGCCGCGTTGCCGACCGTGAAGGCTACCCGGAAATCGCCGAAGCTTGGAAGCGTTACGCTTTTGAGGAAGCTGAGCATGCTTCCAAGTTCGCAGAACTGCTGGGCGAAGTCCTGACCGACAGCACCAAAAAGAACCTGCAGATGCGTGTGGATGCCGAGTCTGGTGCCTGCGCAGGCAAGATGGAGCTGGCCAAGAAGGCAAAGGCTCTGAATCTGGATGCCATCCATGACACCGTGCATGAAATGGCAAAGGACGAAGCCCGCCATGGCCGCGGCATGCAGGGTCTGCTGGACCGTTACTTCAAATAATTGAATTCCTAAACCGCAAGGGGGGTCGGGTAACACCGGCCCCTTTTTGCTGTATTTATTCTCCGCGGCAGGCAAAAAAGTTGTCCTGATTATCACAGGCAGCATAAAACGTTTCGCTCAACTGGCCGATGCCCGTGCGGGAAAGCTGGGTGTTCAACCAGGTGCGGTCCTTTCCGCTGGTGTGCAAGTTTTCTTCAATCAGCTTGCCATCCAACACCAGGTCATACCACTTGCTGGCCGGATCTGTCTGGATGGCAAGGTCCTGCGGGGTGACCGGGCGGTTGAAACTTTTGGGTAAAAAGCTGATCTGGCCGCTGGTTTCCAGCATGGCACACTGCACTTCATTCAAATCAAAATATCCGGCTACTCTGGTTTGTGCTAAAAATTCATTCAGGTCTATTTTGGCGCGGTCCAGCTCCGCTTTATAAATCGTTCCGTTCTCCATCAGTGGAATGGCCTGTCCGCTCAACCAAAGGCGGACGTTCCGGTTTTTGCAGGTGCCGTAATGCACCGCAAAAGCTGCGATACCATACACGATCATGGCGGTAAGCGGGCGGTACCATTGTTCCAGGTTGGTGGCCATCTCTGCCGCAATGGAACCAATGGTAATACTGTTGACATAATCAAACAAGTTCATCTGGGCAATCTGCCGTTTGCCGCCCAGCCGCGTTAAAATAAACAGTACCGCCAGCGAAACCACACTGGCAACAAACACATTGATAATTTCCTGCACTGCCTGCATCTTTCCCATCTGCTCCCTTATCATTTGCCATGCAACCCGCATGGTAACCTTATTGTGGCCCCACCAGCGGTGCATTATACGCACAATGTACCAACGGGGCTTGCACAGGAAGGGGAAAATGTTATAATAAAGTTGTTTCTGTATACTTCGACTTCCGGCGGCTTTGGGTCCGCTGCGCCGGAGCCGGGCAGGGATTGGCAGCAACTGCCAGCTTGATAAAGAATTGATATCAGGATGTGAAATCATGCAGATTTACCTTTTGCGGCATGGGCAGACAGAATATAACGCCCAACACCGGTACCAGGGTCAACAGGATATCCCGCTTTCCGCCGCGGGCCGCGCCCAGCTGCGCCCGGCCGGGTTTATGCCGGATGTTGCCTATGTCAGCCCGCTCATCCGCGCACGGCAGACGGCGGAAATCTTTTTCCCTGGCTGCCCGCAGATCATTGTACAGGACTTGCGGGAAATGTGCTTTGGCAGTTTTGAGGGGCGGCATTATATCCACATTGAGCACGACCCCGACTACCTTGCCTGGCTGGAAGCCAACAAGACTGCTGCCCGCCCGGATGGGGAACGCATTCAGGATTTTTGTAACCGCAGCTGTGCCGCCTTTGCCAAACTGGTGGAAGAAAGCCTTGCGCAGCACAAACAGCAGCTGGTGATTGTAGCGCACGGCGGCATCCAGATGGCGGTTATGTCCCGTTACGGTCTGCCGCGGCGGGATTATCACGACTGGTGCGGTCCCAACGCGGGCGGCTACCGCCTGGATGCCGCCAACTGGCAAACAGACCACACCTTGCAGCTGTTGGAAACCGTGCAGTATACCAAAGCCACACAAAGCGAGGCAGTCTTATGAGCAATGGTTTGATTCATTTATACCACGGTGACGGCAAGGGCAAAACCACAGCTGCCATGGGCCTGGCTGTGCGGGCGCTGGGCTGCGGGCGGCGCGTGGTGATCGTGCAATTTTTGAAAGGCGGTGCAACCGGGGAACTGGAACCGCTGCAAACCCTTGGCGCTACCTTCTACCGCGGCAAAGCCGGGCAGAAGTTTGTATTCCAGATGAATGAGGAAGAAAAGGCCGCCACCCGTGCCCTGCAAACTGAAAACCTGCGCCGGGCGCTTGCCGAACCGGCGGACCTTTTGATTCTGGACGAAGCCTGCGCCGCCTGGAATCTGAACATGGTGGACCGAGAGTTGCTGCAAAACGCCGTACTGCACAAGCCTGCCGAGCAGGAACTGGCAATGACCGGCCGCGACCCGGCCCCCTGGATGCTGGATGCCGCAGATTACATTACTGAAATGTGCTGCCGCCGCCACCCATACGAAAAAGGCATTCCGGCAAGAAAAGGCGTTGAATTTTAAGTTCGCCGCAGCGCAGTTCCATACAGGGAAGCGCACCAGGCAATAAGAAATTAAAAGTATTTAGGACAACCAGAAAAAGAGAAAAACAGCCTGCCCAAACAGCAGGCGGGGAGGGGTATCATCATGGCTACACATAGCCGCCAAATGTCCGATGCATTCCGTACGACAGTATTTCTAACCCTGTCCGGCGGATTTCAGGACGCTTACACCTACATGGGCCGCGGCAAGGTTTTTGCCAACGCTCAAACCGGCAATATCGTGCTGATGGCCACCAATTTTTGCGAGGGTGATTTTGCCAAAGCGCTGCGGTATCTTTTGCCGCTGCTGGCCTTTGCCGCCGGTGTCTATTTTGCCGAGGGCATCCGCAACCGCTACCACCTGATGGAGAGATTCCACTGGCGCCAGCTGATTTTGCTGATTGAGATTGCACTGTTGTTTGTTGTTGGCTTTATCCCCAACAATCTGGACTGGCTGGCCAATATGCTGGTCAGCTTTGTCTGCGCCATGCAGGTACAATCTTTCCGCAAGGTGCACGGCAATGCATATGCCAGTACCATGTGCATTGGCAACATGCGCAGTGGTATGCAGTACCTGTACACCGGCCTGCACACAAAAGACCGCGCTGTATTGCGCCGCGCCATGCAGTATTTTGCTGTAATTGCACTGTTTGCTGTGGGGGCCGCTGCCGGCAGTCTGCTGACCATCCATTTTGGCAACCGTGTGATCTGGTTCTGCTGTGCTTCGTTGCTGGTCAGCCTTAGCTTCATGTTTATCCGTGAAGACATTGAAGAGAACCCTGAACTGCAGCGGGAAGCCGCCGCTTTGCACCAGGATGTAAAAGCCATGGAGCACACCATCGGCAAAACCTTGCAGGAGCAGCAGGAAGAACTGCACCCCTTAAATCACAAGTGATATGGACAATATATAAAATTTGAACAAAACTTTCGCAATCTCGCTTGTCGTTTTCCGGCACAAATGCTACAATACAGTCAAATGTTAAATATGTGCGCGAAAGCGAGGGATTTCCGTGAAAATCATCACCGTTACACTTGCTCCTAACCAGGCTGTTCTGACCTGCTATCTGCAGGACCAAAGCCCCAAAATGCCAAATGCCGCCATCCGCCCGGCTATGCTGGTCGTGCCCGGCGGCGGCTACCAGTATTGCTCTGACCGTGAGGGCGAACCGGTTGCCCTGGCTTATATGGCACAGGGGTTCAATGCGTTTGTTCTGCGCTATACGGCAGATGCAACCACCCCGATTGACAAAGCATTACAGGATGGTGCCGCCGCAATGGATTACCTGCGCGCCAACGCCGCGGAGCTGGAAATTGACCCGCAGCAGATCGCCGCCGTTGGCTTTTCTGCCGGTGGGCATTTGGTTGCTTCGCTGGGCACACTGCTGCCCAAGGCACAGCGCCCCAACGCCCTTGTGTTGGGCTATGCCGCAACGCTGGGCGCAATGTGGACCGTCGCTGGCCGCCAGGAGCCCGACCTGCACGCGCTGGTTGATGATGACACCCCGCCCACATTCCTGTTTGCTACCCAGGGGGACGCGCTGGTTCCTGTTAAGAACAGCCTTGTTTTTGCAGATGCTTTGGCTGACCACAGCATCCCGTTTGCGCTGCACATCTTCCCGACCGGGGCACACGGCATTTCCCTTGCCACTGCCTGTACCTCCGGGCCGGAAGCTTCCCGTGTCAACCCGGCAACCGCCCAATGGCTGCCGATGAGCGTTGACTTTTTGCAAAAGCTGTGGGGCTGCCTGGGCGTTACCGCACCGGATACCGAGCTTGCGGCCCAGCTTGCCGCCGGGCCGCTCAGCCTGAATATGCCGGTGCGCAGGTTGATGAAGAACCCGCAGGCCAGCGCTCTGCTGCAGGCTGTGCTGGGGGATATGTGGCAGGCCATTGTGTCTAACCCACTTTCCCAGGGAATCAGCCTGCGCGAAATTTCCAGCTTCCTGCAGGCGGCATTGCCGGAAAGCGCATTGAATCAGCTGGATGCCCAGCTAGCCAAAATCCCGGTTGAATAACCCAAAGGAGCTTATCATGCTGCTTATTGAATATCCCAAATGCTCTACCTGCCAAAAGGCCAAATGCTGGCTGGATGAAAACGGCGTTGCTTACACCGACCGCCATATTCTGGAGCAGCCCCCCACCTATGAAGAGCTGAAAGAATGGCACGCTCGCAGCGGGCTGCCCCTGCGCCGCTTTTTTAATACAAGCGGCCTGAAATATAAATCGCTTGCCCTGAAAAACAAACTGCCCACCATGACCGAGGATGAGCAGCTGCACCTGCTTGCCACAGATGGCATGCTTGTCAAGCGGCCTTTGGTGGTCGGGGATGATTTTGTCCTTGTCGGATTCAAGCCTGACGAGTGGGCCAGCACCCTGAAATAATCCACCTTCTAAATAGCAAAGCAAAAACAGCACCGCAGTTTGTTGCACACACAGTCAAGTAAGACGATGTGCACGGCAAAGATTGCGGTGCTGTTTTGTTTTTATTCTTCCCAAAACCGCCAGAGTTCCCGTTCCAGCTTTTCTGTATCATAAATCATTTTCAGGTGGCTCCAATGCGGGGGCATCAGGCGGCGGTAGTCCGGCATGGCAAAGCGGTTATCGATCAGCAGCACCACGCCTTTGTCCCGCGGGGTGCGGATCACACGCCCGGCGGCTTGCAGCACCTTGTTCATGCCGGGGTAACGGTAGGCGTAGTCAAAGCCGGAACCGCGTGTCTGCTCAAAATAGTCCCGCAGCTGCTCCTGCCGGGGTCCAACCTGCGGCAGCCCTGGGCCCACGATGCCTACACCAATCAGCCGGTCGCCGGTCAGGTCAACGCCCTCCCCAAATACGCCGCCCATCACGGCAAAGCCAAGCAGGGTTTGGCTGGGGCCCGGCACAAACTGGGCCAAAAAGGCCGCTTTCTGCTGTTCATCCATCGCGTTTTCCTGCTTGATGCAGTTGATTTCCGGGCAGTGCTCCTTGAACTGTGCATAAGCCTGCTCCATATACGCATAACTGGGGAAAAACGCCAGATAATTCCCGCAGTGCGCCCGCACCATCGTCGCCAGGCTTTCCGCCACAATGGCAAGGCTTGCATCCCTGTCCTTATACCGGGTGCTGACATTGCCGATGCAGAACAGTCCCTGATTGCCCGCGGGGAAGGGGCTGCGCAGGGCAACGGCCCGTGCTTCCGGCACGCCGCACAGGTCCTTATAATAACTGGCCGGGGCCAGCGTTGCACTGAACAGCACCGCGGCGCGCCCCAGGGCAAAACTATCCGCCAAAAAGGCGCTGGGGTCAAGGCAGAGCTGCGCTGCACGCACCTCGCTGCCGGATGCCGTGATTTGCAGCACAAAATGATCGTCAAAGGTATCCGCTACGCGCAGCCAGGCCCGCACATCAAAATACAACTGCAGTAGTGTCGTGTGGGTTTCATCCGGTTCTCGGTGGTCATCCAGCCATGCTTCCAACGGTTCACACAGGCGGTTCAGCAGGTGATCAAACTCCTCGCTGCGTTCTTTTAGAAAGAATGTTTTGCCAAACCGTCCATCTCTGGCGGCAGTTTCTTCCTCGGCACGGTGGCGCCATTCAATAAATACATCATTTACTTTGGTCAGAGTGTTTTTCAGGCTGCTTTTGCCTTTGCCCAACAGCTTCTTCGCTTCATAAAAGCTGGTTTTGGTCAGGGCAGCACTGTGCATTTCCCGCGCACGCCCCGGCAGGTTGTGCGCTTCGTCCACCAGGAAGATATAATCCCCGGCAGATTCAAAAAATCGCACCAGATGTACAACCGGATCAAACAGATAATTGTAATCCCCAATAATCACATCGCTCCACAGGCTGCTGTCCAGCCCCAGCTCAAAGGGGCATACCGTGTGGCGTTCTGCATATTCCTGCAAGGTTTCCGCCGTCAGGCAGGGGACATCCAGCACATCCCAGAGAGCGTCTTTGATGCGGGCATAATACCCGTTGGCATAGGGGCAGGCTTCCGGGGTACACTCCCGCGTCTCACACAGGCAGATCTTGTCTTTCGCTGTCAGCGTTACACTGCGCAGGTGCAGTTCCGGCTCGGTATCGCGCAGGATAGCCAGTGCGTTTTCCGCTGCCGTACGGGTTGTGCCGCGGGCCGTTAAATAAAAAATCGGTCCCACACTCTCATTGCCCATAGATTTCAGGGCAGGGAACAGCACGCTCATGGATTTACCAATCCCGGTTGGTGCCTGGCACAAAAGCCGGCCGCCGTCCCGGCACACTTTGTATACCTCGCCCGCCATCGCGCGCTGCCCGGGGCGATACGCAGGGAAAGGGAACTGCATGGCCTGCAAATCCGAGTTCCGGGCCTTTTTCCACTCAACCGCCCGCCGCGCCCAGGGGGCATATTCCGCCAGCAGGGCTTCCACTTCCTCCTGCAGCTGCTGCGCGGTGTAATGCCGCTCAAACCGCAGAATCAGCTCTTCATCTACCTGGAAATAGGTCAGCTGAACCCGCATCTCTTCCAACTCATGCTGTGCCGCATAAATTGCTGCATACACAATAGCCTGTGCCCAGTGCTCCGGTGCAAAATCCGGGGTAATATCTGCCGCCGGGCATGCGGTGGTCTTGATCTCATCCACCACGGTAACACCGTCCGCTGCGGTAAAAATGCCATCGGCGCGGCCTTCCAGCGTAAATTCAATTTCTTCATACGCAAAAATACCGCGAAGAAATACCTCCGCGGCGTAATCGGCATGTTCTTTTACAGCGGCGCGCTGCAATTTGCGGTGGATGCGTGCGCCCTCATTGGCGCGGTCAAAGCCGGTAAAGCGGTTGTCAATGCTGCCAGCCCGGCGCAAGAATTCCACCAGCTGGCGCACCGGCAGCGTGATTTGTATTGGGGATACAGGTTCCTGCAAGGGCTCGTCCTCCTGTCAGGGGCAGTCAGCTGCGGTTATAGGTATGGTCACACACCTGCTCAATTTTCTCGCGCAGGGCTACAAAATCTTCAAACGCGGATATTTTGCTTTTTGGGTTGCGCAGCAGCGCTGCCGGGTGCAGAGTTGCCATAAACAATGTGCCCTGCTTATCAAAAAACTTACCATGGTCCCGCGTGACGGAAAAGTCTTTTCCAATCATCTGCTGGGCGGCAATGCGGCCCAAGCACACCACAATTTTTGGGCGCAGCAGCCGGAACTGCATGCGCAGCCACGGGAGGCAGGCGGCGGATTCTTCCGGGGCAGGGTCGCGGTTTTCTGGCGGGCGGCACTTAACAATATTGGCAATATAAATATTTTTGCTGCGGTCAAGGTCAATCGCTTCCAGGTAATGGTCCAGCAGCTGGCCGCTGCGGCCCACAAACGGCAGGCCTTGTGCGTCCTCGTTGGCGCCGGGGCCTTCGCCCACAAAAAGAACCTCGGCGTCCGGCACACCCTGCCCAAACACCACATGGGTGCGGGTCTCACACAATCCGCAGCGCTGGCACGCCAGGCATTGCTGTTTCAGCTCATCAAAATTCATGAATATCCCTCGTATTGCCCCCTTGCACAGGGGACTATAATATAATAAAAGACAACCGCTGCCCAAACAGTGGTAAAAAGGAGCTATCATTTATGCATCCAGACGCCTTGGCCGCCCGGCTGGCCTGTATCCTGCTGGGTTATCTGTTCGGCAGTTTTCTTACGGCAGAAGTTGTCGCCCGCGTTGTTTCCGGCAAAAGCGCGCGGCAGCTTGGCACCGGCAACCCCGGCATGGCTAATATCATGGCCCAACTGGGCAAGGGGGCCGGGCTGCTAACCCTGGCAGGTGATACGTTAAAAACGGTTGCTGCCTGCGGTGCGGCGTATTATGCTACGGCACCACTGATCGGGCAGGCGTCGATTTTATATGCCGGGCTTGGCGCAGTGCTGGGGCATAACTATCCCGCATGGGCAAGGTTCCGCGGCGGCAAGGGGGTTGCGGTAACCTGCGTTTGGCTCGTTTTGTATCTTCCGTTTTGGGGCACGCTTTGCTGCATCGCTGGCGGGGCACTGGTCCTGTGGCTCGGCTACCTGCCGTTGGGGGCTGTGGTGATCCCAGCGCTGGCCATCCTGCCCGCGTGGCTTTCCTATGGCCCAGAAAGCGGCATTCTAACTTTGGCCCTGGCCATCATGATGTTCAGCCGCCACTACCACGGCCTGCTGCGGATTCGGCAGGGGACAGAGCCCCGATTTTTCCAACGTCGCAATCCAAAATGAACAACTTTATCATAGCATATTTTCACCAGCCTGAAAAGCTGTAAACACATGAAAAAACGATATGATCTTAGAACCATCCAGTCATGCGTTGCCGTCCGATTTTGAGGTGAAATCTCACAATCTAAACTATTTATACCGTAATTGCCCATAAAAACAGCAGAACAACAGAAACCCCAACAATCCCAAGGTAATAAGTTTGTGTAACTTGGTGCCTTGCGTTATCGACATATCAGAATTACAATATAATTATTACGGAATTGTAAAATGGAGGCAAACTGAAAATGAAGTATTACTTGGCTTACGGTCCCAACCTCAACCTGGTGCAGATGCGCCAGCGTTGCCCCAATGCCCGTGTGGTCGGGTATACATATTTATTCGGTGTGCGCCTGGTCTTCCGTGGTTCCAAGAACGGCTGCTTTTTGACCACGGATTTTCAGCAGCCCTGGTGCCCGTCTATGGTGGGCTGCGGGGTTTATGAGATTTCTGATAAAGACGAGCAAGCTCTGGATGTCTATGCGGGGGTTCCTTATTTCTACCAGAAGCAGACAACGCAGGTACAGTGTGTCTGGGACGTCACTACGCGACGGGAAGTTCTGCATAATATTGAAGCAATCCTTTACACCCTGCCCGCCAGCCACCCCTTGGGTGTTCCTTCCCGCCGCTATCTGCAGGAGTGCAAGAGCGGGTATGATGACTTTCATTTCAGCTTCCTTCCGCTGCGCCAAGCTCTGATTGACAGCAGCCCGGAGCCGCACACGAAGTAAAGGAAACACTTTTGTGTGAAAGAAAAGGCAAAAGAAAAAGATAGGCAAGCGGGAAGCGACGTTCTACCGTTTTGTTTCTTGCTTTGCGAAACAAATTTGAAAAAATTAAAAAAAATATGAAAATATCTGTTGACAAAAGTGGTACTGCTGGTTATAATAATACTCGTCGCCGGTGAGGCGGCCAAACAAAATAAGCGGATGTGGCGGAACTGGCAGACGCGCTAGATTCAGGTTCTAGTTCCCTTAAAAGAGTGTGGGTTCAAATCCCTTCATCCGCACCAAAATCCTCGAACGTTTGTTCGGGGATTTTTTGTTTTAGTGATTTGTTTGGGATGACAAGCATTGACCCCCTGCACCGTAGGGGCGGATTCCGTATCCGCCCGCGGAGCCTTGCCATTACTGCAAACGTCCCGGGGCGCTGGTGAGTATTGCCCCCTGCGGCGCTGTAGACTTGTTGCCCTATGCAACTGCGAAATGTACACGGTACAAATACACCTATCCTGCGCACAAAAACATTTTTTACAATTTTTTTCCCGCGTTACACCGACTAGAATTGACTGTTTTTGATGGTACTACAGCTGTACTTCTCTTGCAATCTGCACGGGATGCGCTATAATGTGGATTGTCACGCGAGCCGCCTGTGCGGGCGGCTGCAAACGGCGCGCGCACCCTGCAGAACGTGCCCGACCATTATAATAAGGAAGAGGAGCTTCACATGAATCAATTCACCAAGGCGGTCAAGTCGCTGGCCGCCAAGTACAACGAGACCAGCTTGATCCTGCGTATTGCCATCGGTCTGCTTATCGGCGCGGCGCTGGCACTGATCTGCCCCGGTGCCGTATGGCTGGAAGAATTCGGCAGCCTGTTTGTCGGCGCGTTGAAGGGCATTGCCCCGGTGCTGGTTTTTGTCATCGTTGCCAGCGCACTGGCACAGGGTTCATCCAAGCTGGACCGCCGCTTCGGCACAGTTGTCTGGCTGTATATGCTGACGACCTTTGTGGCCGCGGCGCTGAGCGTGTTGACCAGCAAGCTGTTCCCGCAGACGCTGGTTCTGGCCGAGGCCGCCACGGCGGACGTTGTGCCGCAGGGTCTGGGTGACGTCATGCACACGCTGCTGGCCAACATTGTTTCCAACCCGGTGGCGTCGATCATGAACGGCAATTACATCGGCATCCTGATGTGGGCCTGCCTGTTCGGCCTGGCGATGAAGCGCCTGGGAAGTGACACGACTAAGAACTTTATGGTCAACACTGCGGACGCGGTCTCCACCATCGTGCGCTGGATCATCAACCTGGCACCGTTCGGCATCATGGGACTGGTTTTCGCCAATGTGTCGGACAACGGCCTGTCTATCTTCACTCAGTATGGCCGCCTGCTGCTTTTGCTGGTCGGCACTATGCTGCTGATGGCGCTGGTCATCAATCCGCTGATCATCTTCATCTATCTGCACCGCAACCCGTACCCGCTGGTGCTTCGCTGTCTGCGTGAGAGCGGCCTGACCGCCTTTTTTACCCGCAGTTCCGCGGCCAACATCCCGGTCAATATGTCTCTGTGTGAGAAGCTCGGCCTGGATAAGGACATCTACTCCGTCTCTATTCCGCTTGGTGCGACTATCAACATGGACGGCGCGGCCATCACCATCACGATCATGACGCTGGCTGCGGCCAACACGCTGGGCATGGAGGTCTCTTTGCCCGCCGCCATCCTGCTGTCCATCATGTCGGCACTGGGCGCGTGCGGTGCCTCCGGCGTTGCGGGCGGTTCGCTGCTGCTGATTCCTATGGCCTGCTCGCTGTTCGGCATCTCCAATGACATTGCGATGCAGGTCGTTGGTGTCGGCTTTATCATTGGTGTCATCCAGGATTCGGTCGAGACGGCGCTGAACTCCGCTGGCGACGTTGAGTTTGCCGCTACCGCCGAGTATCACCAATGGCTGAAGGAGGGCAAGCCCCTGCCAGATTTCATGGCGTAAAGCGGATATAAGGCAACACCGCATAATTCCCGCCTTACGGCTTAAGCACCGCTCCGGCGGCTG
>OLNM01001092.1_pt1 | contig 21720 bp, 18 predicted proteins | sample 1672391 | NCBI WGS metagenome assembly OLNM01 (sample SAMEA3136680, study PRJEB25190) | human gut metagenome | reverse complement strand
TGGCACCTGCCTTGAGTGCAAGGTTATGGCCAGAATAGTTCTTCACATACCATGCCAAATCTCCGGGGTTCTTCATAGCAATATCGCCCAGGGTCCAACCGTTAAAGCGGCCGAAATCAACCTTAACGGCCTTGGCCTGCTCGATGGTCATTACTCTCATATACTCATCAACCGTCTTGGGCGGTTCAGGCGCAGCTGCTTTCGGCTGCTGTGCGGGTGTCTGAGGCTGCATCTGCTGAGGTGGCTGAGACACCGGAGCACTCTGAGCCGGAACTGCAGGAGGCATCGGCTGCGCAGTAAAGCTGGCCGCTACATTTCCCGGATGTCCGGCGTCTTCATCAGGCGGCATTTTGATGGGAGCGTCAGCGATGATGCTCGCCAGGGTTTCTCCATTCATGCAGAACTGCGTACCATAGCCAGCATCGGCCAGCGCGCGCCCTTTTGCCACCGTTTCTGCAATCTCCAGGAAGCGATCTCCAAAACGCTCCTCAGTAGGAAAGCGCTGAGAGTAGGCTTTCCCAATGAACTGGTCAGCCGGGTCAGCCTTGTCTGCGTAGACCTTGCAGCAGACAACAGCGCTCTTCTCGTCTAGATGTACAAGCTCCGGATCAATCTTGCCATTCGGGCAATGCAGCCGGAACCAGAGGAGTCGGTACTTGACATCCAAATAGAGATCGCTTTCACCTTCTTCTCCAACGGTGTTACGCACAAAGTCAGCAGGGTTAAATCCTTCAACGGCATTGATGGCCGGGATCGCGTTCGTGTTCAATTCACTCATGTTGAGTCTTCCCTTCATAATAAATGTAGAAACGAGGTGGCTTCTGACCACCCCGCTTCCCAAAAATCAAGTCACTTGATTGCTGAGCTCGCGGTTGTAGTAGGCCACGATTCGATCAGCGAGGACGGTGTTCCGTTGACCCACATCACATTTGTGGATCGCAATAAATACGGCTTGTTTCTGCCCAATCAGAATGACCTTTGCCTTGGCTCTGGTCACCGCTGTATAGAGCAGGTTTCGCCGCAACATGATATAGTGCTCCTTCAGAAGAGGAACGATGATGACCGGATACTCTTGTCCTTGGCTCTTATGGATGGTCGTACAGTAGGAAAACTCAAGGTCCTCCAACATTTCCTGCGTATAGCTCAGCTCACGCCCATCCAGAAGCTTGACACGCGCAATCGTATCATCATCCTCTGTCTCCACGTCGGTTATGATACCGACATCGCCATTTGACACATTGATCCTGTTTACAGTCTGCATAATGCGATCGCCCACACGGAAGACCCGGCTGCCACACTTCACTTCCTTTTTCAGGTTGTTCGGAGGGTTGACGAGATCCCGTATTGTCTCGTTCAATGCATTGGACGCCACAGCGCCACGCTTCCGAAACGGCGATAGGATCTGAACATTCTCTATGCCATGAATTGCAACTTCGCGCAGATAGTTTTTAATGACCAGCCGCGCTGCCTCTTCCGAGTTTTGCACTTCGAGCATCTGGAAGTCATCCCCATACTGTAGATGTGTGTCATTATGGTTGATTGCATGGGCATTGGTGATGATCCGACTATTGGATGCCTGCCGGAATACCGTTTCCAAAACTGCCGTTGGCACCTTCTCGCTACGGATCATCTCCCGTAACACATTGCCGGCACCGACAGATGGAAGCTGGTCAGCATCACCTACGATGATCAGTTGGGCTCCTGGCTTGATTCGCTCCATCAGCACATACGCAAGGCGCATATCCACCATGGAGAACTCATCCACCACGATAAGATCTGCAGAAAGCATTTCCGTATCGTTGAGTGGACTGTCCTCTTCGGTGACCAGACCAAGAGCAGAGTGAAGCGTGGAGGCATATTTGCCCGTTTGCTCCGACATTCGCCGACTGGCTCTACCGGTGGGTGCAGCCAAAAGGATCTCGTTTGACGGGAACGCTGCCTGGTAGATGTCCAAGATAAACCTTAGCGTCGTCGTCTTGCCGCTGCCCGGCGAGGACATCAGGTTCAGCAGAAACGTTCTGTCCTGCTTGAGCTGCACGCGCAGGCGCGCGGCCTCGCGGTCGTTGTCGGCGAAGACGCTCTCCTTCACCTCGATGATCTTATAGGGTTCTGTCATATCGCCTCGATCTCCTTTAAGTTGATCTCGCGGCCCTGCTTGAGCCACGTTTTTTCGCTGCCGCAGTGCGGGCAGGTGCGGCCAAACTGCACCGTGGGATAGTCGCGCCCGCAGCCCTCGCAGTACGTAACGGCGGGGATGGTCTCGATCTTGAGCGCGGCCTCCGGTAAAAGCTCGGTCTTCTTGACTGCCCAGTTCCAGCAGCTTTCGAGTTCGTGCGGGATCGCACCGGACACCTCGCCGAGCTCGAGCGTCACGGACGCGACGTTCGTCAGGCCGTTTTCCTCTCCGATCTTTTCCACGCTCTTGATGACGTGGAAGACAATGCCCAGCTCGTGCATTACTTGCTCTTTCTCGCCGCACGCTTGATCTTGAACTCACGCTTGATCATGTACGGCAGGATGGCCTTCATCTTGTCCTCACAGGCGTACATCTTGCTGCACTCCGGTCTCTCGCGGTGCAGGTGGATGGCGTCGAACGCGCACTTCGTCGTGCAGACGCCGCAGCCGATGCACTTGTTCGGGTCGACGATGCTCGCGCCGCAGCTAAGGCAGCGCGCGGTCTCCTTTTTGATCTGCTCTTCGGTGAACGCGACGCGCTCGTCGCTAAACGTCCTGCGCAGCGCCTCGTTATAGCCGATGCGCTGGCGCGGCGTTGTGTCGTAATTGACGGGGATCAGAGCGTTCTCCTTGTCGAGCTCAATGAACTGGCGGCGGTTGCGGCCGACCGTCAACGTCGCGTGCTGGACAAAACGGTGCAGCGAGATCGCGCCCTCCTTGCCCGCGGCGATGGCGTCGATGGCAAATTTCTGACCCGTATAAGCGTCGCCGCCGACGAAGATATCCTTTTCCGCCGTCTGATACGTGACGGGGTCTGCCTTGACCGTGCCGTTGGGGTTGAACTCAACAGCGGTGTCGGTGAGCAGCTCACGCCAGTCGACCTTCTGGCCGATGCAGTAGAGAACCGTCGTGCACTCGGCCTGCTCGCTCACACTGTCATCAAACTCAGGTGCGAAGCGGCCCTCGCCGTTCTTGACGCGCGTGCACTTGCGGAACCTGATGCCCGCGCACTTGCCGTCCTCCACCACGATCTCGGTCTGGCCCCAGCCGGCGTGGACGGTGATGCCGTCGCGCTCGCACTCGCTGCGGTCTTCCTCGCCCATCGGCATATCGTCGTAAGCCTCTAAGCAGTAGAGGTCAACGCTCTCCGCGCCGCAGCGCACCGCCGTGCGCGCAACGTCCGCGCCGATGTTGCCGCCGCCGATGACGACGACCTTACCGGAAAGCGTCTTCTTTTCATGCAGGTTGACCTGCCGCATAAAGTCGATACCCGCCATGACGCCGTCCGCGTCGCCGCCGGGGATGTTCAGCTTGCCGCCGGACTGGAGGCCGACGGCCACGTAGAAGCTCTGATAGCCCTGCTCGCGCAGCTGCGCGATGGTCACGTCTTTTCCGACCTCCACGCCGCAGCGGAACTCGACACCGAGTTCACGCAAGATGTCGATCTCTGCCTCCACCACGTCTTTTTCAAGGCGGAAGCTCGGAATGCCGTTCATCAGCATGCCGCCGGGACGCGCTTCCCTTTCAAACACCGTCGGGCGGTAGCCCTTTTCAGCGAGGTAGTATGCGCACGACAGGCCCGCGGGGCCGCCGCCGATGACGGCGATCTTCTCGGAAAATTCGCCGTCGACCTTCGGAATGACCTTTTCGGGCACAAAGCGCGTTTCCGCGTTTAAGTCCTGCTGGGCAATGAAGCGCTTGACCTCGTCGATGGCGACGGCCTGATCGACCGTACCGCGCGTGCAGGCATCCTCGCAGCGGCGGTTGCAGATGCGGCCGCAGACCGCGGGGAACGGATTTTCGCGCTTGATGAGCTGCAAGGCTTCGCGGTACTTGCCCTGCGCGGCAAGCTTCAGATAGCCCTGCACCGCGATGTGCGCCGGGCAGGCCGTCTTGCACGGCGAGGTGCCGGTATCGTAGCAGTTGATGCGGTTCCTGTCGCGGTAGTCGATGCTCCACTTTTCCGGCCCCCACTTGACATCGTCGGGTAATTCCTGACGGGGATATTCGATGTAGCCGTCCTTCGTGCAGAGCTTCTGTCCCAACTTGACCGCGCCCGCGGGGCAGTTTTCGACGCAGCGGCCGCAGGCGACACAGCTCTCGCTCTCGACGCTCGCAACATACGCGCTGCGCGACAGGTTCGGCGTGTTGAACAGCTGCGATGTGCGCAGCGCGTTGCAGACATTGACGTTGCAGTTGCAGATGCCGAAAATTTTCTGCTCACCGTCGATATTCGTGATCTGGTGGACAAAGCCGTTGTCCTCGGCCTTTTTGAAAATTTCGAGCGCTTCGTCCTTCGTGATGTATTCGCCGCGCTGTGTTTCGACGATGTAGTCGGCCATGTCGCCCACACCGATGCACCAGCTTTCGGCGTCGTCGCCGCAGCCCTCGCCGAGCTTGGCGCGGCTAGCGCGGCAGGAGCACATGCTCTTGGCGTACTTGCCCTCGTACTTGCTGAGCCAGTAGGAGATGTGCTCTAAGTCAACGGACTCGTTCTCTGTCTCGATGGCCTTTTCCACAGGGATAACGTGCATGCCGATGCCTGCGCCTCCCGGCGGCACCATGGGCGTGATCTTTTCGAGCGGAAGCATCGTCATGCGCTCAAAGAACGCCGCGACCTCGGGATGCTCGTCGATCTGGCTTTTGCGCATGTTCAGAAATTCCGCGCTGCCGGGGACGAACAGCGGCAGCACCCAGCGCTTTTCATGCTTGGGGTTTTTGCCGTCCAGGTTCTCCCAGTTGTACTCGATGATGCCTGTCCACGCCATCTCCGTCAGGAGCTTTTCGAGCGGCTCGCGCTCCATTTTGGTGAGCTTCATCAACTGCTCGGTCGTCTTGGGCTTGCGCACGCCCATTTTGAGCGCAACGTCGACCATCTCGTCGGTCATCACGCCGGCAAGGCCCCAGTACTCGGGGTCGTCTGCCGTGGCCTTGAGGCCGATGCGGTTCGTGATCATACTGCCGAGCTTGAGGACGTTTTCGCGCGGAGCGTCCGTGCGGGGTATTTTGAAATCCAGTTTACTCTCGTCGAGAGGGAAATTCGTGGGCTTGCTGCCGTTGATATCGCTCATGTTCCTGCTCTCCCTTTTCGCGGCGTACCGCGTGCTTGCCGCCGCGCAGCAAAAATATCGCGCGGCGATCATCACCTATCTTATCCAAGCTCTATTTTACAGGAAAATGTTGGATTTTTCCATTGACTGATTCCATAAACCGCAGTCATATCGCTCAATTCCCCGCATTTTTGCGCAGATCGGCAGAATTGTCCAAATTTACAGATCAAGGAACCGCCGCGCAAGCGCGGGCACATTGGTGTTTTTGAGGCACACGACGTTCAGCTCATGCACGCCCGTGAGCGGCGGGCAGGAAAAATGCCCGAACTGCGCATCATTCTTGACGACGGCCTCGTAGAGGAAGCTCACGCCGCAGCCCTCGCTCACCAGATGCCGGATGAGCTTGAAGCTGCTGATGCAGACATTCGCGCGAAACGCCTCGACCGTGTAGCCGCACTGCATGAGCTCTCGCTCTAAAATCTTTCGCGTACCGGAGCCAGGCTCGCGCAGGATGAGCCGCTCGGAAAAGAGCTCATCCATCGGCACCTCGCGGCCCGAAAACGGGTGATCTTTCGCGCAGATGCCAATGTAGGGCTCGTTGCGCAGCAGAAAGCTCTCGTACCGGCTCTTGTCGAAAATGCCCTCAAGCACGACGAAGTCAAGCTCACCTCCCTCGAGCTGGGCGAGCAGGTGTGCCGTATTGTCGACGGTAAAAAAAAGCTCGTTGTCCGGTTCTTTCAAAAAGCGGGTGATCTGCGGCAGCAGGATATAGTCGCCGATGGACTTCGTCGCGCCGATGCGAAGGCTCGTCTTCTCCTGCCGTTTGAGCGCGCGGCGCAGCTCCTCGTCCTGATAGCGCTGGCTGATGGCGTAGATCTCAAGCGTTTCGCCCTGCGGCGTTTTTCTGAGCTTTCGGCTGTCGTAGGTAAAAAGGCGCACGCCGTACAGCGCTTCAAGCGCCTGAATCTGTTTCGTCACGGCGGGCTGCGTCAAATGCAGCTGCTCCGCCGCCTTGCGGTAGTTCATCGTGGCGCACACGGTCAAAAAGGTCTCAAGCCGCTGGTCCATGTTCTCTCTCCTTTGTCGATAACAAACAGGAATCGACATATTCTTATTTATAATTTTATTATATCATAAGTCGGTGATATAATATACCCGCAACACGCATTAGAGGAGAGAAAAAGCACATGAAATTTATCGAATCCGTAAAGAAAATGCTGCCCGGCTGCGCCATCGCGCTCGTCATCGCCGTGGTGGCCAAGTTTTTAGAGCAGCTGGAGGAATCCGTGGGGCTGCACCTGATCGGCGCGTCGGTCATCGCGATGTTCATCGGCATGATCGTGAACCGCTTTTACGCGCCGAATGACAAGACAAAGCCCGGCATCAAATTCACCTCGAAGAAAATTCTGAAATTCGCCATCATCCTGCTCGGCGCCAGCCTGAACATCACGACCGTGCTGACGGTCGGTAAGTTCTCGCTCACCGTCATGCTCTTCACACTGGCGACGTGCTTCGGCCTCGGCTATGTGATCGGCAAGGCGCTGGGGCTTGACTGGAAGACGAGCAGCCTCATCAACGCGGGCACGGGCATCTGAGGCGGCAGCGCCATCGCCGCCATCGCGCCGGTCATCGAGGCAACGGACATGGACATCGCCTACGGCATGTCGGCAACGTTCCTCTTTGACACGATCATGGTCGTCGTGTTCCCGCTGCTCGGCCGCGCGATGAGCCTTTCCGACGCGGCGTTCGGCCTGTGGGCCGGCACGGCGGTCAACGACACCTCGAGCGTCGTCGCCACGGGCTACGCCTTCAGCGAGGCCGCAGGCGACTTTGCCACGATGGTCAAGCTGACGCGCACACTCGCCATCATCCCGACGGTGCTGGTCTTCGCCGCCATCAGCGTGCACCTCAAGAAAAAGGCCGCCGCGCAAAGCGGCGACCATGGCGTCAAGGTCAATATGAAGTCGGTGTTCCCGTGGTTCATCCTCGGTTTCCTTGCAATGTCCATTCTGTGCAGCGTCGGCGTCATTCCCGCGGGCCTCGCTACGACGCTCAAGAGTATCAGCAAGTTCCTGATGGTCGCGGCGCTCGCCGCCATCGGCCTCAATACGAACTTCGCGGCGCTGTGCAAGTCTGGCGCAAAGCCGATGCTTCACGGCTTCATCATTTCGCTGCTGGTCGTTCTTGTGGCGATTGCGGTCGAATATGTGCTCGGCATCGCGCCGAGCGGCACGCTCATTTAATCGTCCGCCGAAAGGATGAGAGCGCAGCGGTTCCGCACATCGAGCGCGTCGAAATAGCGCTGCTCGAAAGGGATCCAGCGGTCGAAAAACTGCTTTGCATGCGCGGGCGCATTCCGTTTGAGGATGCGCTCGCGCTGTTTTTCTGCCGAAATCGGCAGAAAAACGGATAGATCGTAGTACGGCGCAAGGTCGGGGTGCATGGAGTACGCGCCCTCGACAATGTTGAGTGTTCCCGCCTTAATCCGCTGCGGCGGGGCGATGGTAAACGTCGCGCAGTCGAAGCGGCGGTAGTCGACGGGTCTTCCCTCGCGCAGAGGGATCAGCACCTCTTCCAAAAAGCGCTCGCGGTCGACGTTGCCGCCGGGCTGCGTGAAGCGCGCCTCTGTGCGCTGCTCGGGCCGGAGGAAAAAGTCGTCCATGTGGAAGACAGGGCAGCCGTAAACATTTTGCAGCAGCTCGCCGAGCGTCGTCTTGCCGCTGGCGCTGCCGCCCTCGATGGCGACGAGCACGCGGCTTCTTTCCGCCGTCAGGCGGTCGATGCGCGCAAACAGCGGCAGCGCGCGGGCGAAGTCGCGCCGCAGGACGTGGTACGCGGGCGCGTAGTTCTGCCGAAATATCTCGGAGTGGTGCAGCGGCGGAAAGCCGTCCTTGCGCCATCTCTCAACAGCTTCCGCCGTCTCCTGCACAGAAAACGGCAGCTCGCCCGCGTCGGCCATTGTCTGCAAGGCGGTGAGCATCGCTTCGAGCTTTTCGCGCCCGCACTCCTCGTGCCGCGCAGAGAGGGCGAAGAGCCGCGCAAACGTCTCCGCGCTCAAGCCGTCCTGCAAAATGCCGAGGTGCACACGGCAGTAGTCGCCGCCGAGCAGCTCGACGAGTTCGGAGATACGGTCACCGCTTCGCGCCGCTTCGGCGCGGATGTAGTCTGCGGCGGCGGACGGGTCGGCGATCAGATGCTCGCAGCCAAAGGCGCTCTGATAGAGCGCCTTGAAGACGTCCTGAAGCGCCAGCTCTGGATAGCGCGCGCAGTGGGCGCGCAGAAAGTCGCGAATATCGGTAAAATTCGTCATAGCGGCGGGGTTCCTTTACCAAAAAGTTTCGTTTATCATAGCGCTTTTTCGCCCCTTTCGCAAGGGGCAAGGGATTGACAGCCCTGCGCTTTTTTGATAAAATTCCCGCGTCGGCACAAGCCGGCAGCGTTGGCACAAGCTGACTTTTCTTCCGCGCGTTCCCTGAAAGCAAACGAGGTATCACCAAGGTATCAATCTCCCTGCAAGGGGAATATTGATGCCTTTTCTTTGTCTTTTCAAGGGTTTTCGCGCAGAAAACAAGACGCAAGAGAGGATGAGAACACCGTGACGATCCTTGTCATCGACGGCCAGGGCGGGAAGCTCGGCAAAACTTTGGTCGAGAACATCAAAAAGTCCTTCCCGCACCTCGAGATCATGGCGGTCGGTACGAACAGCGCCGCTTCCGACGTGATGCGCCGCGCGGGCGCTGACCGCGTGGCCACGGGCGAAAACCCCGTCATCGTGGCCTGCCGCAGCGCACAGATCATCGTCGGCCCCATCGGCATCGCGATCGCCGATGCGCTGATGGGCGAGATCTCCCCCGCCATGGCAAACGCCGTCGCGTCAAGCAATGCCTACCGTGTGCTCATCCCGATGAATCTATGCAGCACGTATGTCGCGGGCGTGGACAAAAAGTCCTCCGCTATTCTGGACGACGCCATGGCGCACATCCGTTCGCTGCTCGAAGGAAGGGAGAACAAACCATGAACAACGCTGCCACTGCAACTGCCCGTACCGCTTCCCCGGTGAGAAAACTCACCTATTCCGCGCTCTTCCTCGCCTTGGCGATGGTCCTGCCGTTTTTGACCGGTCAGATCCCCGAGATCGGCTCCATGCTCTGTCCCATGCACATTCCCGCGCTGCTGTGCGGCTTCATGTGCGGCTGGCCGTGGGGACTCGCGGTCGGCTTTATCTCCCCGCTGCTGCGCTCGATGTCCGGCATGCCGCCGATCTGGATCGCTATTCCCATGGCGTTTGAAATGGCGACCTACGGCGCCATCGCCGGTCTTCTGTACCGCAAGCTGCCGAAAACAGGCTGGCGCATCTATGCCTCGCTCATCTCCGCGATGGTCGCGGGCCGCCTTGTGTGGGGGCTTGTGAAGTTTCTGCTCGCGGGCCTTCAGGGCACGGAGTTCAGCCTCGCCCTCTTCCTCTCCGGCGCGGTGACGACGGCCATCCCCGGCATCATCTTGCAGCTCATCCTCATTCCCATCCTTGTGGTGGTAATGGAGCGCACAAATATGGCGCTCGACGTGTGAGCACTTGATAAAAACAGAAAAGGACTTGGACAAAAGCGTCCAAGTCCTTTTCTTTATTCCTCCGCTTTACTCAGCAGCTTCGGCGCGCTCGTGTCCATCAAAAACGCCCCGAGCGGCGCGGTGATGACGATGCCGAGCACCGCGACTGACAGCACGATGCTGCCGCAGGGCAGCCCCGCCGCAAGCGGCACCGAGCCGATGGCCGCCTGCACCGTCGCCTTGGGAAGATAGGCAAACACGCAGTAAAGCCTCTCTTTCGCCGTAAGCGGCGTTCTGACAAGGCAAAGGCACACACCCACGGCGCGGAAAATGAGCGCCGAGAAGATCATGCCGACCGCCGCAAGGCCCACGCCCGCCATATAGCGGATATCGACCGCCGCTCCGACGAGGACGAACAAAACGACCTCCGCCGCCAGCCATAGCTTGCCGAATTTTTCAGAGAGCCGCTTGGCAACGAACGGCGTGCACTTCATCTTAAGTAAGCACGCCATGCTGACGACCGCGAGCAGACCCGACACGGGCACGATGCCCTCGAGCCAGCCCTCCGCCGCGACGAGCAGCAGCGAGACCCCCAGCACGATGATGACCTTCATGCTGTTGCGGATGCAGTGCGATCGGGCATAGGCAGTCTCGAAAAAGCGGCTGAGCAACCACCCGACAAGCGCACCCAGCGCAACGCCGAGCACGATCGACGCAGGGATGCTCAAAAAGTCCGCAGCGTTGGCACTGCCGCCCTGCGCCGTGTGCAGAAACGTTGTAAACAGCACAATGACGAAGATATCGTCGCACGATGCGCCGGCCAGGATCATCTGCGGGATGCTCTTGTCCGTTCCGCGGCCGCTTTCCATCAGCTGCACCATGCGCGGCACGACGACCGCGGGCGACACCGCCGCGAGCACCGAGCCCATGACCGCCGCCTCCACGCGCGTGACGCCGAGGAAGCACGGCGCGAGCAGCACATAGCCGATGATCTCGCACGTTGCGGGCAGGCACGACATCAAGATCGCCGGACGGCCGACCTTTTTGAGGTCGCCCAAATCGAGCGACAGTCCCGCCTTGAGCAGGATAATAACGAGCGCGAGCTTGCGCAGGTCGGCTGAGATCGACAAAATCGAGCCGTCCAGCACGTTGAGCACGCACGGCCCCAGCAGGATGCCCGTCGCCAGCATGCCGATGATGCGCGGCAGCTTCAGCTTCTGACACAGCGCGGCCAGCGCAAGGCCAACCAAAAAGACGAGTGCGAGTGAAGTTAACATAAATTTCCTCCTCCGGACACAAAAAAGCTGATGCCCCCTGTGACCGTTCAAAATCACAGAAGTCATCAGCTCAAAAAAGCGGTTTCGGCAGTGCCGTGGGAGAACCTCATTCCCGACTGCGCAGTATAGCAAAGCGCGGGCAAAAATGCAAGCCCTTTTTCAAAAATCAGCGCTCGAACGTCACCTGATAGGCCCCCAACACCTGCATGCAGGGGATGACGGCGGCATTTTGCCAAGGCTGACACCGTGCGCGCCGCCTGCAAAGCGCCATGCGAATTCACAGTCGCAGAATTCCTTGTTTGCTGTGATCTTCTCCGCGGGCACGAGCGTAAACGTACCGTCTTTCAAGTAATAGCAGCCTACGTTGTCCTTTTCCGCAGGGCAGCCGCCCTCGATGCCGACGCCGGCGAACGAGATCGTCAGCTCCGGCAGCGTGAAGGTCGTCTTTTTGCCGTCCTTCGTAAAGGGAACATCGTCCCAGCGGCCGATGTTGACCCAGCCGCGATTGTCGGCTTTTTCCGCGGCAGTGTTGAACTCGAGAGCCCCCGTTTTGCCGTCGCGCACCTCCGCGTTGATGCGCAGCACCGGCCGCAGCGAGGCAAAGCCCTCCGGCAGCAGGGCGCGCAGACGGTCCTGCTCCGCGCCGTAGGCCATGACAAACTGTTCAACGGTCATTGCGCTTCCTCTGTTTCCTTTTGTGCGCGCTCCGCGTCTTGCCTCAGCAGCCGCAGATAGGCGTCGAGATAGAGCTTGTGCGTCACGCTTAAAAGTGCCGAGCGCAGCAGTTCCTTTTCATCCGACTCGTCCTGTCCGACGCTTGCAAGATGGTCGCTCGCGCCGAAGACATAGCGGATGAGATTTTCAAATTCCTCGCAGAAGTAGTGATAAGCGGTCGGCAGATCGTAGGTCTCGTGCTGAATGCCGATCAGCGCGCGGATGTCGTCCATCGCGACGACGCTCTTGATGCACGAGACAAAGATGAGGTACGCAATGCTCTCCGCGCCGTAGGCCTTTTTCTCTGGCCCGGGGATGATCTTCTGCTTAACATAATTGCTGACCATCGAGGCCGTGATGGGACTGAGCCCGCATCCCGTGATGGATTGATTGACATAACGCGTCACCTGTTCGAGATACAGCCCCACGTCGGGGATCTCCCCGAGCCGCGGGATATGAAAGCTTCGGACAGACTCCGCCAGACGGCTGCGCATATTTTCGTCCATAGCTGCTCCTCCGTTCAAACTGCGTTTTCATCATCTTAAACTTTGGTGAAAAAAATGTCAATAAGTTTTTCAAAAACCGATTGACAGTTATTGAAAATCGTTGTATTGTAGTCAAAGATAATTTCACCTGACAACAGGTTTTTGAATAACCGATTATTTTTTTGGAGGCTTCCCCATGATGAAACTGATCGCCGACTCCTCTGCCAACCTCACGATGCTGGAGGGCGTAACCTATCAGAGCGTGCCCATGACCATCCGCGCCGGCGAGCGCGACTTCGTGGACGATGAAACGCTCGACACGCATGAGCTGCTCGACTATCTCGCGGCCCACAACGGCAAATCCGGCACGGCCTGCCCCAGCCTCGACGGCTGGCTCAAGGCGTTCGAGGGCGCGGATGAGATTTTCGTCATTACCATCACAAGCAGCCTGTCCGGCACCTGTGCCTCGGCCATGGCCGCACGCGACGTGTATCTCCAGTCGCATCCCGAGGTCAAAATTCACATCTTTGACACGCTGAGCACGGGACCGGAGATGCAGTTGCTCGCAGAGAAGCTCGCAGAGCTGCACGCCAAGGGCCTCCCCTTCGATGTGGTCTGCGAAAAGGCACAGGAATATCTTGCCACCACGCACCTCTTCTTCAGTCTTAAGTCCCTGCACAATCTGGCGCAAAACGGCCGCGTCAGCAAAATCGCCGCGGGCGCCATCGGCATTCTCGGCATTCACATCCTCGCCACCGCAAGTCTTGAGGGCACGATCCAGCCCGTTGAAAAATGCCGCGGCGAAAAAAAGACGTGCGCGGCGATGGTACAGAAACTTCTGGAAGCTGACTACCACGGCGGCAAGGTGCGCATTCACCACGCCGAAAATCCAGAGGCGGCTGGGGCGCTCGCCGCTTCGCTGCGCGGGCACTTTCCTGAAGCAGACATTGAGATCCGTCCCTGCCGTGGTCTTTGCAGCTACTATGCCGAGCGCGGCGGCGTGATCGTCGGTTTTGAGACGATGTAAAACCGAACAGACAGCAAAAAGCAGACGGCCTGCGCGAGCCGTCTGCTTTTCTTTATCTCTGCCATTAGGCAGTTGGAGTGGTATCGGAGGTACTGTCGCCCGCTGGGGCGTTGCCGTCAGCGGGGCTTCCCTGCCCACTGGGCGGTGTGGGGCGCTCGCCGCTGGGCATTTCGGGCACTTCCCCGTCGGGAAGCTCTGACTTCTCGCCGTTTGGCATCTGACCGTCAAAGCTCTCGGGCGGTTCACCGTCTGGCTTCTGTCCGCCGCCGGGGAAGCCGCCGCCCATGCCCATGCCGGTGGAAACCGTCCCGCTCTGCGCGGTCCCTTCGGTGGAGCTGTCGCCCGCCTTGAGGGTATACGCACTGTCCGCCACCACATCGGCAGATGAGAAGAGGATGAAGTTCGCACCGCATCTGGCTGTGCCGCTGTACACAGCATTGCCGTCGGCGTCTTCAATCGTGAAATCCGCGTCCGCGGCGATCAGGCTGCTCTGCGTACTGCCCGGCATGCCGCCAAAGCCCGTTGAGCCGTAAATGACGCAGGGCTGCGTGGCCTCCAGGTTCATGCCCATGCCGCTGCTGCCGCCCGCGGCGAGCACCGTGCCGCCTGAGACGGTGATGGTGCCGTCGGCATCCAGCGGCTCGTTGTCCGCCGTGTTGGCCGTCCAGACGATCACTGTGCCGCCCGTGATGGTCAGGTCGCCGTTGGAGTCAAAGCCGTCTCCGCCGGAGGTATAAGTGTCGATCGCACCGCCGGAGATCGTCATCGTGAAGTCGTAGTCCGTCAGGTCGGAATTTGCCGCATTCAGGCAGTCGTCCGAGGCGTTGATCGTAATATCACCGGAGCAAACGTTCAGCTCCGCGCCCTCAAGGCCCTCGCAGCAATTCGTGATGTCGATCGTGGGGCCGTCCGTGCCGTCCGCACCGATGTTCAGCACCAAGTCGCAGTGAATGGCGTCATCCGCGGCGTCGATGGTCAGCGTGCCGCTCTCGACGTTCAAAAGCTGCTCGGCGTTGATGGCGTCGTTGACGGGTGCATCGATATTCAGCGTCAAATCGCGGATGGTCAGCGACGCTTCGCCGTCCTCGTCCGTCGTCGCGCCGGATTTGATACCGTTTTTGCCGTTGGCCGTGATGGTCAACTCTCCATCGCCGCAGAGGGTGACAAGCGAGCCATCCTTACACTTAATGACGGCGTTTTCGGCATTTTCGTTTTCGGGGTAGTTGTCGTCATTGTTCTGCTCGGTATCGCTCAGGGAATTTTCCGTACCGTTGGAAACAAGGATGGTCACCTCGCTCGACTTGCCGCAGGTGATGGCGGCGGTGTTCTCACTCGTAAGTGTCAGGCCGTCCAGCACCAGCGTCACGCCGGTCGTGCTCTTTTTCACCTTGATGGAGCCGTCCGCGCAGCTGCCGGAGACGGTGTAGGTACCACTCGACGTGATCGTGAGCGCTGTGCCGTCGATCTCGTAGCCCGTGTCCGTCTCGCCCGCAGCGGTCACGCCGCTGTCGGTAAAGGTAAAGGTCACATTGCTTGCCGTGTCCGCCGTACTATTATTTATCGTACCGGCGCAGGCCGTGAGCGACAGCGCCAGCGCCGACGCGCACAGGAAAGGCAGTAGTTTTTTCATCATAATATCTCCTCAATCAATGATCTCGCATGGTACCCCCGGGGCGGGCGCGAGCTTTTTTCACTCTCTGCACCCGCTTCTTTGAGCCTGACGACAGCATACCCGCTTTGCCTAAAGGTTACCTAAAGAAAATAAAGATTTTACCTTTAGGTTTCTTTTAGGTTGCGCGTTCATATTTGAGCGCACAAAGGAGGTTCGACACCATGGCGATTCAATGCTGTTTTGAACGATATGAAAAGAAATACTGCCTGACCCTTTCCCAGCAGCGTTTTTTATTGGAGCGGATGACACCCTACATGAAAAAGGACGCGTACGGCGAGTACACCATCTGCAACATTTATTATGATACCGACGACTACCGCCTGATTCGCGCGTCGCTCGAAAAGCCCGTCTATAAGGAAAAGCTGCGCGTGCGCAGCTACGGCGTGCCGCAGGAGGACGGCAAGGTCTTCGTCGAGCTCAAGAAGAAGTTCGACGGCGTCGTCTATAAGCGCCGCATCACAACGGGCATCCAGAACGTGGAGCCGTTTCTCTCCGGCGAGCTGCCGAGTGAAAACTTCGGCCAGATTGGACGCGAGATCGGCTATTTTCAGTCGTTTTATCACACCGCGCCCAAGGTCTTCATCGGCTACGACCGGCTCGCCTTTGCGGGCATCGACGATCCGCAGCTCCGCATCACGTTCGACACGAACTTACGGTGGCGCGACACGGATGTCGACCTCCGCCTCGGCGACCACGGCGCGCCCATCGCGCTGCCCTGCGGCGATGTGCTGATGGAGGTCAAGATTCCCGGCGCGTGCCCGCTGTGGCTCTGCCATCTACTCTCCGACGTCGGGGCGTTCCCCGCGTCGTTTTCCAAATACGGTGCCTGCTACCGTGACGAGTTGTCCGCAGGCGTCCACACGACCAATTTAAAGGAGGATACCTTCTGTGCTTAACTCGATCTTAGGAAGCGAATTGACGCTCGTCTCGTTTCTCATCTGTACGGCGGTGTCGCTGCTGCTCGGCGTCGGCACGGCGCTCGTTTCCATGTACCGTTCGCGTACGACGCAGAGCTTCGCTGTCACGCTCGCGATTTTGCCCGCCGTGGTGCAGCTTGTCATCATGCTGGTGAACGGCAACCTCGGCGCGGGCGTCGCCGTGGCGGGGGCGTTTGGGCTCGTGCGCTTCCGCTCCGCGCCGGGCACAGCGAAGGAGATTGGAGCGCTGTTCCTCGCGATGGCCATCGGCCTTGCGACCGGCATGGGCTATGTATGGCTCGCCGTCATGGTGTTTGCCATCGTCTCGGCGGTGATGCTGCTGCTCACGGCGGTGAATTTTGGCGGCGCGGACGAGCACGAGCGCGTGCTCAGGATCACGATCCCCGAAAGTCTTGACTACGACGGATTGTTCGACGATCTCTTTGAAAAGTACACCAAGTCCTGCGTGCTCGAGCGCGTGAAAACGAGCAACATGGGCACGCTCTACGAGCTCACCTACCGCGTCACGCTCCCTGATGACCACGCGCCCAAGGCGTTTTTGGACGAACTGCGCTGCCGCAACGGCAACCTCAACATCACCTGCGGGCGCGAGGCGACGAAAGACGCGCTCTGAGCCATCTTGATTTTTGCCCGCGCGCTCTTTATACTACACGTATCACCAGAAATCAGAGGGGGGACCTTTTATGCGGCTGCTGATCGCAGAGGACGAGGTCGATCTCGCCGAGGCGCTGACGGTCTTTTTTGAAAAAAATCACTTCTCCGTCGACGCCGTGCACAACGGCTTCGACGCCTATGAATATGCCTCGTCGGGCGCATACGACGCCGTCATTTTAGACGTGATGATGCCCAAGATGGACGGTATTCAAGTGCTCGAAAAGCTGCGGCAGGAGGGCGTGAAAACGCCCATCATGATGCTCACGGCCAAGGGCCAGAAGAGTGACCGCATCACGGGCTTCAACGCCGGCGCGGACGACTATCTTCCCAAGCCCTTCGACCCCGACGAGCTCTTGAGCCGCGTGCGCGCCATCCTGCGCCGCAGCGAGGCCTACCAGCCGACGGTGCTCGCCTACGGCGATCTGACGCTCGACCCCGGCAGCGGCAATTTGAGTTGCGGGAAGGACCCCATCTGCCTGAGCGGGCGTGAGTTCCAGATCATGGAGCTTTTCATGCGCTCGCCGCGGCAGGTCTTTTCCGCCGAGCGCATCATGGAGCGCGTGTGGGGCTGGGATAATGAGGCGGAGATCAACGTCGTATGGGTGAACATCTCGAATCTTCGCAAAAAGCTCAAGGATTCGGGTGCAACTATTGAAATTAAAGCAGTCTATCGGCTCGCACGTCACCCTGCAGGCAAACCGCGGCCTCGGCTACGTGTTGGAGGAGAGCGTATGATCAAGCGCCTGCGAAACCGCTTTATCCGTATCGCGATGCTCTCCGTCACGGCGGTGATGATGCTGCTGACGATCATCCTGAACGTCGCCAACTACGTCTCGACCGATTCCGACCTGAAGCAAACGCTGACGCTCATCTACGAGAACGCGGGCACCATCCCCCACTCGCGTTTCCTGCCGCCGAGCGGCTCGGACAGCGCCGATGCACCCACGCCGCCGGAAAATGACGGCGGCAGCGGTGACACTGCCCCCGCGCCGCCCGACGGCGCAGACGATTCGCAGACGCCGCAGGCCCCGCCCGACGACAAAATCGCGCGGCGTGAGGGGCCGTTCACGGCGGAAACGCCGTTCTCCACGCGTTTTTTTGTCCTGCACTACACATCAAGCGGCACGCTGACACAGGCAGACCTCGACAATATCGCCTCCGTCACGGAGGATGATACGCAGGAATATCTCTCCGCCGCGCTCGCACACGGCGCGGGCTATGGCTACTTCAACAGTTATCGCTTTTTCGTCGCGCAGACGGATGACGGCGAGAATATCGCCATCTTCCTCGACTGCTACCACGAGCTGCGTGCGATGCGCGTGGTGCTCATGTGGTCGCTGCTCGCCGACGCGGCGTGCATCCTGCTCGTCTTCTTGCTTGTCGTGCTGCTCTCGCGCCGGGCCATCGACCCAGTGGTTCGCAGCGCGCAGCAGCAGAAGCAGTTCATCACCGACGCGAGCCACGAACTGAAAACACCCATCACCGTCATTGCCACGAGCCTCAAGGTGCTCGAAATGGAGACCGGCAAGCAGAAATGGATCGACAAGGCGATGGCGCAGACGGAAAAGCTCACCTCGCTCGTCAACTCGCTCGTCACGCTCTCGCGCATGGACGAGGAGGATTCGCCGCTCAGGATGGAGGAGTTCCCCGTGAGCGACGCCGTGCGCGAAACGGCGGAAACGTTCGTCGACTTCGCCGCGTCGAAGGGGCACGAGCTGCGCCTTTCGATCACGGACGGCCTCACCTATCGCGGCGACGAATACGCCGTGCGCCAGCTCGTCTCGATCCTGCTCGACAACGCGGTCAAATATGCACTGCCGGATTCCCCCATTGAATTCTCGCTCGAAAAGGTGAAGCGCGGTGTCGTCCTCCGCTCGTCGAACGCCTGCGAGGATGTTGCTCCGGAAAACGCGCAGAAGCTCTTCGACCGCTTTTACCGTGCCGATCAATCCCGCTCGTCGGGCAGCGGCTTTGGCATCGGCCTTTCCATCGCGCGCTCGATCGCCGAGGGGCACCACGGCTCCATCCGCGCCATCGTGGACGACGGGAAGATCGCCTTCACCGCCGAGCTCAAATAAACGGCTTTTGGGCAAAAAAACGCTTCGCAGAACTTCTGCGAAGCGTTTTTCTTATCAAAGGCTTTTCTCCCCGCCCGTGACGGTCTCGATGGCGCAGGCGATAAACTTTTTCGCTGCGGGCGAGGCCTCCCTGAGCGACGGGACCGAGATGCCGAGCGTGACGAACTGCGGCGGGTCGAACGGGACCTCCGCCACCGTACCGCTCCACTTGCGCGAGATGAGCCGCTGGTTGAAGCTGACGCCGAGCCCCGCCTCGACCATGTTGTAGGTCGTGAAGCCGTCGCGCGTCGTAAAGCAGGTCTGCGGGTGCAGGTCATGCTGCTCGAGCAGGCGGTCCTGATCGGTGTCGTGATTCGGCGAGGTGTGGATGAACGGCTCGTTCTGCAAGCGCATAAGCGGAAAGGCATCCGCCTCTGCCAGCTCGTGTCCGCGCGGCAGCCACGCGACGAGCTCGTCACGAAAGACAGGCAGCCAGTCGTACTTGTCGCCGTGCATCTGCGCGCCGAAGCAGCAGTCGACCGAGCGCTCGTTCAGCCAGCGCGCCATCTCGAGGTTGCCGCCCTCCTGCATGCGCACGGTCACACCCGGATAGCGGGCGCGGAACGCCGTCAGGATCTCTGGCATCCACAGGGCCGAAATGCTGTAATAGCAGCCGATCGTCAGCGAGCCCTTTGACACGCCGCCGATCTCCGCGCTGAGCTGCTCGGCGTTGTGGTGCGCGCGCACGACCTCGCGCAGCAGCGGCAGCATGAGCTTTCCGTTTTCCGTGAGCTGCACGCCCTTTTTGCTGCGAAGAAACAGTGGAAAGCCGAGCTCTTCTTCCAGCGTGCCGATCATGCGCGTCACGCCCGACTGCGTGTAGCCCAAAAGCTCCGCCGTGGCCGTCAGGCTGCCGAGCTCTGCCGCGGCAAGGAACGCCTCGCATTTGACCGCTTCCATACGCCCTCCTATCCATGATTTTATATCATGTTTTTCATTTCAAATAACCGTTTGCGTCATGTTTTTTCTTATTCTACAATAGCAGTCAGAAACCGTCAATCCTGTTTTTGAAACGAGGTCTTTTTTCATGGAGCATCGTCTTTCTTTTTCCTGCGACTATCTTGAGGGCGCGCATCCCGCCATCCTGCAGCGCCTGTGCGAAACGAATTTTGCGCAGACCGCCGGTTACGGCACGGATGAATACTGCGAATCCGCGCGCGAGAAGATCCGCGCCGCTTGCGGCGCGCCGAACGCGGAGATTCACTTCCTTGTCGGCGGCACACAGACGAACGCGACCGTCATCGACGCGCTGCTGCGCTCTTACGAGGGTGTGATCGCCGCGGACACGGGGCACATCAGCGTGCACGAGGCCGGCGCCATCGAGTTCGGCGGGCACAAGGTGCTCACGCTGCCGCAGGAGAACGGCAAGATCACCGCATCCCAAATCCGCGCACTGCTTGATCAGTACGAGGACGACGCGAACCGCGACCACACGGTCATGCCCGGGATGGTCTACCTCTCCCAGCCGACGGAGTACGGCACGCTCTATTCCAAAAAGGAGCTCGCGGCCATCAGCGCGCTCTGCCGCGAAAAGCGCCTGCCGCTCTATATCGACGGCGCGCGCCTTGCCTACGCGCTCGCCTGTCCTGAAAACGACGTGACACTGCGCGACCTTGCCGCGCTGTGCGACATTTTCTACATCGGCGGCACGAAATGCGGCGCGCTGCTCGGCGAGGCGGTCGTGATTCCCCAGCCGGGGCTCATTCCACACTTTTTCACCATCATCAAGCAGCACGGCGCGCTGCTCGCCAAGGGACGGCTGCTCGGCATCCAGTTCGACACGCTCTTTACCGATGGGCTCTACGAGCGCATCGGCGCAGACGCCGTTCGCTACGCCGACGCTATCCGGCGCGCGATGGCGGAAAACGGCTATTTGCCCTGTTTCCCCTCCCCGACGAACCAGAGCTTCTGCATCGTCAGTGAGCAGCAGCACAAAGAGCTCGCCGAGCGCGTGGACTTCTCCGTCTGGGAGCAATATGACGAGACGCACAGCATCATCCGCTTTGCCACAAGCTGGGCGACGCGGGAAGAGGATGTGAACGCGCTCTGTCGCATCCTGCGCGAGTGCAGCGCGCAGGAAAAGGTAGCGTCCTAAAATCAAAAAAGAGCTTTCTCCGATTTTCAGGAGAAAGCTCTTTTTATTTCATTGCGCTGCGCTCAGTTCTTTTTCATCAGCTGTTCATCCTGCTGCAAAAGCTGCTGCGTGATGATATCGAGCTGCCGGTGCTTGGCCATGCGGTCGGCGATGTTGTTCTGCACCAGCTCCGTCTCCTGATGGCCGCGGAAGGACAGCTTGAGCAGAATCGGCGTCAGGATCGTGCCGCATACGACCGTGATGACGACCGGCGTCATCATCGCGGACGACAGCACACCCATCGAAAGGCCGCGGTTGGCGACGATCAGCGCGACTTCGCCGCGGCAGGCCATGCCCACGCCGACCTGGATGCTCTCGCGCGTGGTGAACTGGCACGCCTTGGCGCCAAGGCCGCAGCCGAGGAGCTTCGAGATGATCGAAACAAGCAGCAGCAAAATCGAGAAGACGACCATGCCGCCTGTCAGACCCGTGATCTGCACATTGATACCGATGCTCGCGAAGAACACCGGCGTGAGCAGAAGATACCCGAGGGGGTTGTACTTCGTCTGGATGTAGGTGCCCTTGGGCGTGCACGCGACGGCAAGGCCCGCGGCGTAAGCGCCCGTGATATCAGCGACGCCGAAGAACTTCTCGGCGCAGTAGGCCATCACAAGGCACAGGACAAAGGAGAACACGGAGTTTCTGTGGCTGGCCCAACCGTGCTGACGCTTGAGCATCCAGCAGAAGATGCGGTTCGCGCCAAAGCCGCCCACGAAGGCAAAGACGAAAAAGCCCACGATCTTGAGGAGCACCATGCCGATGCTCTCGTCACCGCCGGCAAGGCTGCAAACGAGCGTCAGGGCGATCAGGCCGAGCACATCGTCGATGAGCGCAGCAGCCAAAATCGTGTTGCCGACCTTGGTCTCGAGCTTTTTCATCTCCTTGAGCGTTTCGACTGTAATGCTCACGGACGTGGCCGTCAGGATGGT
>OLNM01001081.1_pt1 | contig 21886 bp, 17 predicted proteins | sample 1672391 | NCBI WGS metagenome assembly OLNM01 (sample SAMEA3136680, study PRJEB25190) | human gut metagenome | reverse complement strand
GCCAGCCCTCAGCGTGCTCCATGTCATCCACACTGAACAGCTCCTGGAAGCTCATGCGGCCGATACGGGCCACAGCATCCAGACTGGTCAGGGCCAGAGCGGAAACGCACATCGTCATAAAGACCGTTGCTGCATAAGCGGGAACGCCGAACATCTCGAAGAAACCGGCAACACCACGGCTGAAGATCTGGAACGGGGTGCCTGCAGCGGGGGTGCCGTCTGCAGCAGCGGCAGCACCGGCAACGCACAGAGCCAGAACAGCCAACAGGCTTTCAAGGATCATGGCACCGTAGCCGACCTTCAGCATATCCTTCTCGTTCTCAACGGTCTTGGAGGAAGTACCGGAGGAGACCAGGCTGTGGAAGCCGGAAACAGCACCACAGGCAACGGTGACGAACAGGATGGGGAACATGGTGCCCAGCTTTTCGTTGGTAAAGCCGGTGAACACAGGCAGATTCATGGTGGGGTGTGCCACCAGCAGGCCAACCACAGCACCCACAATCATGGCCACGAACATAAAGGTGGTCATGTGGTCACGGGGCTGCTTCAGCAGCCACATGGGCAGCACGGCAGCGAAGAAGATGTAAACGAAGGTGATGTAGCTCCATGCAGCCTTGCCCAGAATGATGGGCAGGTTCGCACCGATGACGAAGGACAGCACGATGAAAACGATGCTGATGACGCTCTCTTTCCAGCCGGAGAAGTTGAACTTCTTCTGGATGAGGCCGAAGACGACAGCGAAGACCATGAACATGATGGAGACCATACCGGCAGCGCCGTTGGTCTGCGCAGCCTCCACCAGAGCGCCGTCGGCGCCGAAGGCGTTGAAGGTTCCTGCCACCATGTCAGCAAACGCTGCAATGACGATGCCGCAGAACAGCCAGCAGAACAGCAGGAACAGCTTGCGGCCGGTCTTGCCGATGTACTTCTCGATCAGCATGCCCATGCTCTTGCCGTCGTTCTTGACGGAAGCGTACAGAGCGCCGAAGTCGGTGACAGCGCCGAAGAAGATGCCGCCCAGCAGCACCCACAGCAGGACAGGCAGCCAGCCGAAAGCAGCAGCCTGGATGGCACCGGTGACAGGGCCTGCACCGGCGATGGAGCTGAACTGGTGTGCAAACACGGTCCAGCCGTTGGTGGGGACATAGTCACGGCCATCCTCGTGGACGACTGCGGGGGTCTTGGCGGTGGGGTCGATGCCCCATTTGTTGGCCAGCCAGCGGCCGTACAGCGTATAAGCGCCGAGCAGACACACGGCTGCGATCAAAACGATGACCAGCGTATTCATTTCTTTTACCTCTTTCCTTTCTTTCACACCGGCAATGGCCGAAGCAGGACGGCTGTGCCCAAAAGCAGGGCAGGCGAAACGGCCCGGAGGGGTGAAAAAAGCCTCCGTCCTCATGAAAGATAGAGACACAAAAATGTATCCCATCTTCCTCGAAGACGAAGGCCAAACGGTGCATCTGCACCGGTCGTTCTCCGCGGTACCACTTCGTTTGCTGCTTTCGGGAGCAGCCGCTTGCGCGTACAGGCATTCTGCCGCCGATACGCCGCCCTGTAACGTGGGCTGAACGGCCATGCACTACTGCCGCAAGCGGGTTCGCACAGGCTGCTCGCAGGTGAGGGCTGATCGCACTGTGCTGCCGTCTTGCACCGGAATGGCGGCTCTCTGAGCGCAGGGAATGCGAAAAGTCATGTCCTGTTCATTGCATTTGCCGAATGATTGTGTATACTTTAGTCCTGATTTCATAATTTGTCAATATATTTTGGGCAAGTTAGGAGACTGTGCCATTTTTGCGGGGGAGAAACTAAGAAAATTTAGGCGATTTTTGTTCAGATGTGAGATGAATAAAACTGAATGCCTCCACAGGTGAAATCTGCTAAACTTCCGGAAAGAAAGACCGAACACTTGACTTTTATACTTTCAAGTGCTAAAGTAACAGAGTAATAGAAAGACCCCGTGCCGCACCCTGCGGCACTTTGCCCTAAAGGAGGCAGCTATGGCGGACAAGAACCCCAGAAGAAACCCCACCACCGACGCACTGTTCGACGCGATCCTGAGTCTTGAGACGAGGGAGGAGTGCTACAACTTCTTCGAAGACCTCTGCACGGTCAAGGAGATCTCCGATATGGCCCAGCGTCTGGAAGCGGCCAAGCTCCTGCTCGGCGGCAGCACCTACGACCAGATCGTAAAGGCCGTGGAGATCAGCACCGCCACCATCAGCCGCATCAACCGCTGCATCCAGTACGGCTCTGGCGGCTACCGCGACACCATCGAGAAGGTACAGAAGAGCGCAAAGCCGGAGTGACATCCGGGCGGCGAGGCACATAGGATGGACTGCGCCCGATCCCTATTATAGAAAGGAAGGTCCTTCTTATGGCTGATACCACCAACTGCACCCCCTGCGTTTCCTGCGGCTGCCCCGCGCTGCCGAGAGTTTCCTTCGACCAGGCCGTCGTTGACCTGATGGAGAGCATCGCTCTGCAGGAGTCGGCCCTGAGCCACATCCTCTGCGCCGAGACCCAGAAGATGAAAGCCGCCCTCAGCATGGAGGAGCTGGACCTGTGCAAGCTGCTGGAAGTCAACGACTCCGCCACCAACATGGTCCACGCCGTGGCGAACCTTGAGCTGGTTCTGAAAGAGAAGCTGGAATTCATCGCCAACAACCTCTACTACCCCTCGACGGGGAACAGCACCACCACCGAGAGCTGATGTCAAAATGCGACTGCCCGCCCGCAATGGGTGGGCGGTTTTTGCTTTCCGGGGCGGGGCTGCCTAAAAATATGTATAAAAGTCGGAAAAGTGTTTTGTTGGAATTGCTGAATATCGAAATCTGTGCTATACTATATAATGTTTATCCAAAGAGAAAGGGGAACCTGACCTTGCTGCACTACGATGCGATCCTGTTTGACGTGGACGGTACGCTCATCGATTCCGCCCCCGGCATTCTCAATACACTGGAAGAAGTTTTCCGCTCCATGGGCGTTGACGTCGCCCGGAGCGACCTTGGCCGCTACATCGGCCCGCCCCTCCGCAAGAGCTTCGGCGAGCATTTCTCCGACCCTGCAAAAATCGAGGAGGCCACGAAGCGCTACCGCGTGAGCTACGCCGCCAAGGGCTGCCACGAGGGCGGTGTCTACCCCGGCGTGGCGGAGATGCTGGGCCGTTTCAAGGCTGCGGGCCTGACCCTCTGCACGGCCACCTGCAAGCCCACCGACGTTGTGAGGCCCATCCTCGAAGAGCAGGGCCTTGCGCCTTACTTCTCCTTCGTGGGCGGTGCGTCCATGGATGAGAGCCGCGACAACAAGACCGACGTCATCCGCCACGTCCTCGCCCAGCCCGTCATGCAGGGCAAGCGGGTTCTGATGGTGGGCGACCGCCGGGACGATATGCAGGGCGCTGTGAACTGCGGCCTGGACGCCGCCGCTGTGCTCTACGGCTACGGCGGCAGGGAAGAGGTCGCCCCCTTTGCGCCGGTCTTCATGGCCGCTGACTGCAAAGAGCTGACGGACTGGGCTCTCCGCCCGGTGGACGAGCCTTCCCATTCCTGAAACGAGAGGGACTGAATCTATGAGTCGAAAAAAACAACAACAAAACGAAACCATGACTCCCATGCAGCATCGGGCCGTTCTGGTCTGCATCCTCTGCGTGCTGGCGGTGCTGCTGACCTTCGGCATCACCACCATCCTCCTCAAAAAGGAGGAGCCTGCCCCCTCCGTCTCGGAGTCTGTGGCAGACCCCACCTCCGGCGGAGACCTGTCGGGCCACTACCAGATCGACAACGCCTCCACCGCTCTGCTGACGGAGACCGCCGACGCCGGCACGGACTATCTGAACGACACCCTTTTTCTGGGCGATTCCAACACCGTCCGCCTCTATAACAACGGCCTCATCTCCCTGCAGCAGTTCTGCGCCAAAGAGGGCATCGGCACCCAGGTCGCGCTCAACGAGGGCATCGTTACCTTTAAGAAGGACTCCAACCATTATACCATCCCTCAGGCGGTGGCCATGATGAAGCCCCGCCGTGTGGTCATGACCTTCGGCACCAACGACACCGGGATGGAAGTCTCTGACTTCATCGCCCACTACACGGCCCTCATCCAGGCCATCCAGCAGAGCTACCCCTACACCGACATCATCGTCAACACGGTGCCGCCGGTCCCGGCTGACCACTCCAACTACCCCCACATGGACCAGGCCAAGATCGACGACTTCAACATGGCCCTTCTGGATCTGTGCGAGCAGCTGGGCGTCCGCTTCCTCAACTCCGCCGAGGCCCTCAAGGGCAGCGACGGCTACGGCATCGCGGACTACTACACCAGCGGCGACATCCACCTCAAGAGCGCCGGCCTCAAGGCAGTGCTGAGCTATCTCCGCACCCACGCCCTGCAGACCGAGGACCGCCGCCCCGACACCAACAACATCCCCACCCGCACCATGGAGTATGTCTCCAACCCCAGCTCCGCCGTGGCCGCTCCCAGCTCGGAGGCTGTCAGCTCCAGCGAGAGTCAGGCCGAGAGCGCCAGCAGCTCGGAGAGTTCTTCGAGCGAGAGCACCAGCGAGGAGAAAAAATTCGAGGCCCGCTACCGTGTGGACAAGAACGGCGGCGGCACTCTGAGCGTCGGCAATGACACCGGCAACAACTCTGTGACCTACACCGTCACCGACCCCGACAAATCCATCACCGTGACCGCTGTCCCGGCGGAGGGCCACGTCTTCGTCAAGTGGAGCGACGGCCTCACCAGCAAGACCCGCACCGACACCGACTTCAAGCAGAATCTGGACGTCACGGCAGTCTTCGGCACGGCCTCCGTCCACATCACCAGTGAGGGCAAGGGCGCTGTGGGCAGCTCCTACACCTTCAAGGCTGCCTTGAGCGGCAAGTACGCCAAGACCGAGAACCTGCGCTGGTACGCCAACGGTCAGGAGGTCACGCAGGCCGCCGGCAAGTCCAGCATCACTGTGGTGGTGGACAACTCCATGGTCAACGCTTCTTATAAGATCCACGCCGTCGTCACCTACAACGACTGCAAGGTGAGCAGCAACACCCTGACCATCACCATCGGCAGCGGTGTGACCAGCGAGTCCGGCTCCACCAGCAGTTCGTCCTCGTCCCATGCCGGTCCTTCCGGCAGTACATCCTCTTCGTCTTCCTCTGCAAGCTCGGGCAGCTCTTCCCACAGCACCAGCAGTTCGTCGTCGGCATCGTCCAGCACGTCGTCTGGCAGCTCCAAGGCAGAGTCGGAGTCCGAAAGCAAGGCCGAGTCTAAGTCGGAAGCTGCTTCGGAGCCCAAAGCCGAGCCCAAGGCCGAAAGCAAGTCGGAAGCCTCCGCCAGCAAGGAAGCCGAAAGCAAGGCAGAATGACGCCCCGCACCTTCCTCTGCAAAGCCGCATAGGCTGAGCCGAGAGGAGGCGAGCGGATGTTCCGTGAAGAAATGCAAGTCCTCGGCCTGCCCGGCGCAGAAGATGTGACCGACGGCAGCGTGGACTACTACGACATGGATTGGGAAAACGTCGAGAACGGCGTGACGGAGGAGCAGATGGCAAAGTGCATCGCAAAAGAGTGCGCCTGCACGCCACACTGCAAGTGCAGCGGGAACCTGCCGGACCAGTCTGACGAAGAAGCCTATGAAATGACGTTGGAATGATAAAAAATACGAGAAGCCAGCTCTGCCGGGCGGGGCTGGCTTCTCGCTGTTCTCAAACCGCACCGCAGCCGCGCCCGCTCAAGGCGGCAGGCGGCTCGAAAAATGATAGAGAAGGGAAAGAAACATGGCAAAATATTATTGCATCCTGTTCGATGCAGACAATACGCTCCTGGACTTTGACGCCGCCGAGAACAAGGCGCTGGCTGAGACGCTGGTGGAATACGGCATCGAGCCGGACGCCGGGACGGTGCAGACCTACCGGGACATCAACTCGGAGCTGTGGCGTCAGCTGGAAAAGGGCCAGATACGCCGCGACAAGCTGATGGGGGAGCGCTTCACCCGCTTCCTCAAGGCCATCAACGCAGCCGGTGACGGCGTGGAGATGAACCGCTGCTACCTCGACCACCTGTCCTCCCACCCCGACCTGATGACCCCCAATGTGCTGGACGTCCTCGGGGAGCTTTCCGAGGTGGCGACGCTGGCCATCGTGACCAACGGCTTCGAAAAGGTGCAGAGCCGCCGGGTGGCAGAATCCGGCATCGGGGCCTACCTTGAGGACGTCTTCGTCTCCGAGAAGCTGGACAGCGAGAAGCCCAGCCGCCGCATCTTCGACTCCGCCCTCCGCGCTCTGGGCGTGGAGAACCGGGAGCACGTCCTGGTGGTGGGCGACAGCCTCACCAGCGACATTCAGGGCGGCGTGAACGCGGGCCTCGACACCTGCTGGTTCAACCCCGGCCACGCCGAGAACCCGGGCAAGGTGAGCCCCACCTACGAGATCGCCTCGCTGGAAGAGCTCTACCCGCTGGTGATGGAGCCGGAAGAGCTGGCGAACCTCGGCCTCAAGCACCGCCGTCATCAGCTGTAACGGCGGGAATGTCCCTATCCACCCTACTGGAAAAGAACACGGAAGAACGATATGCTGATTCATTTGGAAAAACTCGGAAAGAGCTTTGGCGAGAAAGTCGTCCTGCACGACGTGAGCGCCAGCGTGGAAAAAGAAGACCGCATCGGCATCGTGGGCCAGAACGGCGCAGGCAAGACGACTCTGCTCAAAATTCTGACCGGCGTCTACACCGACTATGACGGCGAGTTCAGCGTGACCCACGGCGTGACGCTGGGCTATCTGGAGCAGAACGCAAAGCTCGATGTCACGCTGGATATTTACGGGGAGATGCGCTCTTCCTTCGCCCCTGTGCTGGACGCCATGGCCCAGATGCAGATCTTGGAAAAGAAGATGGCGGCCTCTCCCGACGATGCCGCCCTTCTCGAAAAGCACGACGAACTGCAGAACATCATCGACGCCGCCGACGGCTACAACATGGACGTCAACATCAAGAAGGTGCTGTCCGGCATGGGCTTTGCGCAGGATACCTGGAGCAAGAACGTGGGCGTCCTCTCCGGCGGTGAGCTGACCCGTCTCCGTCTGGCCAAGCTCCTCCTCGAGAAGCCGGACGTCCTCATTCTGGACGAGCCCACGAACCATCTGGACTTCGCCACCATGGAGTGGCTGGAAAACTACCTCAAGGGCTACTCCGGTGCCGTACTGGTGGTCAGCCACGACCGCTATTTCCTCGACAACGTCTGTACCAGGATCTGGGAAGTCTCGTTCCAGACCATGACCACCTATAAGGGCAACTTCTCGGCCTATCTGCCCCAGAAGGAAGCCGCCGACGCCCTGCGCCAGAAGCAGCACGACGCCGACGTGGCGCTGGCCGAAAAATTACAGGACTACATCGACCGCAACCTCGTCCGCGCCTCCACCACCAAGATGGCCCAGAGCCGCCGCAGGCAGCTGGAAAAGCTGGAGATCACCGAGGCCCCTCAGGACGAGACCAACCAGCTCAAGTTCCGCTTCGAATACGACGTGGAGCCGTGGAATGAGCTGGTGCTGCTCAAGAACCTGACTATTAAGATCGGCGACCGCACCCTGCTGGAGCCCTTCACCTATACGGTCTGCCGCGGCCAGCGGCTCATCATCGCCGGCCCCAACGGCGCAGGCAAATCCACCCTGATGCAGGTGCTGGACGGCAAGCGCCGCCCCTCCGGCGGCATGGTGCGCCTTGGCACCGGCGCACGGCCCAGCATCTTCGCCCAGCAGCAGAACCGCATCGGCGCGGGCCGCGTCATCGACGTCATCTGGAACAAGTACCCCCGGATGACCGAGCTGGAAGTCCGCAGCCATCTGGCAAAGCTGGGCTTCCGGGGCGAGACGGTCTTCAAGCCCTGCGAGGCCCTGTCCGGCGGCGAGCTGGCCCGACTGCGCTTTGCAGAGATCGTGCTGGAACGCCCGAACCTGCTGTTCCTGGACGAGCCTACCAACCATCTGGACATCTACACCCGCGAGAACCTGACCGAGGCGCTGATGGCCTATACTGGCACGCTGCTCCTCGTCACCCATGACCGCCACCTGATGAACAGTCTGGCCTGCCCCATCCTCTACCTCGAGGACGGCAAGGCGGTCATCTACCCCAGCTATGACGCCCTGATGGGCCGCGCCGCTCCCGCCCCCGTGGCCGAGAAGAGCAGCGAACCCGCCAAGGCGGGCTACGGCAAAGAGCAGCGCCGCCGCCGGGCCGAGCTGCGCGCTAAGATCAAAGCCTGCGAGGACGAGATGGAAGCCTGCGGCGCCCGCGAAGTGGAGCTGGAAAACGAGATAAACTCGCCGGAAGTCTACAACGACCCCCAGCTTTTGCGGGAAAAGAGCGACGAGCTCAGCGACCTGCGCTTCCATCAGGACGAGCTTTTCGCCGCATGGGAAGCCGCTGTCGAAGAGCAGGAGCAGTACGAGCAGACCGCCGGCGGCGAAGAATGACCGATGCAGCAAAGGGGGAGAGCCGATGGCAAACCGAAACCATGACCCAAAGAAAACACACGAGATCGCACTTTCCGGCCTGCTGTTCGCGCTGGCGATGGCTCTTTCCTTCATCGAAGGCACACTGGTCATCCCGGGCCTTGCGCCGGGCATGAAGCTGGGCCTTGCGAATATCGTGGTGATGTATGCACTGTTCTTCATGGGGGCGCGGCAGGCGCTCTATCTCGACCTGCTCAAGGCGCTGTTCGTCTTTCTCGTCTCCGGCTGGACGGCAGGCTTCCTCTCGCTCTGCGGCGGACTGCTGTCCCTGCTGGTGATGTGGGTGCTCTACTATAAGCTCCCGTTCCGACCCACATGGTTCATCCTGTCGGTCTGCGGCGCACTGTCCCACAACATCGGCCAGCTGCTTGGCGCGGGGCTCATCCTGTCCTCGGCCATGTCGCTGTACTATGCGCCGGTGATGCTGGTGCTGGGCCTTGTCATGGGCGCCCTCACGTCGCTGACCCTCCGGGCCATCCTGCCCGCACTGGGCAGACTGGGCTACAACACCCGGGAAAAGCGCTGAACAGTTGCATCTGCAAACATTTTTCGCTATAATAAAATGATAGATTTGATATGACCCTACAAAAAAGCCGTCCTTATGGATGACTCGCATCCGAGGGACGGCTGGGAGGTTTTGTACTATGTCTGAAAAAGTTACGGTCAAGGTGGAGCGGAGCGTCCTCCACCTTCCGGCCATCGCCCTGCGCGGGCTGGTGGTCTTCCCCAACAATCTGCTCCACTTCGAGGTGGGCCGCGAGAAGAGCATCGCCGCCGTGGAGTGGGCCGTCAGCAACAACTCTGACGTCTTCCTCGTGGCACAGAAAGAGATGAAGGTCGAAGACCCCAAGGCCGCCGACCTCTATACTTACGGCGTCGTGGCCGAGGTCAAGCAGGTGATGCGGGTGTCGGACGACCTCGTCCGCATCCTGGTCGAAGGCAAATACCGCGCCAAACTCTCCGAGATGGAGGACGACGGCAGCTTCCTGCTGGCCACCGTCCGCCCGGCCCCGGTCAAGATGGCGAAGCCCGAGGAGCTGCCGGAGGCGGACGTCCTCGTCCGCAACGTCAAAAAGAGCTTTGACGACCTGCTGGCTCTGAACCCCCACATCGGCAAGGACGTGGTGTTTGCTATCACTACCAGCACCGACGCCGCCTTCCTGTCCGAGTACATCCCGGCCAACCTCCTGTTCCGCTTCGAGGATAAACAGGCCATTCTGGACGAAGGCACCCTGATGGGCCGTCTGCATCTGCTCATCGAGAAGATGCACCGGGAGCGCCGGATGCTCGAGATCGATAAGGAGATCGCCCAGAAGGTAGACGAGGCGATGGACAAGAACCAGCGCGACTACTACCTCCACGAGCAGCTCCATATGATCAGCGAGGAGCTGGGCGAGGACGACGATACCACCGCCGAGGCCGAGGAGTACCGCCGGAAGATCACAGCTCTCCATCTGGACGAGGATCGGGAAAAGAAGCTTCTCAAAGAGGTGGACCGCCTCTCCAAAATGCAGAGCAGCAATCAGGAAGGCACGGTCATCCGCACCTATCTGGACACCTGCCTCGACCTGCCCTGGAACACCTTCACCGAGGACGATCTGGACATCGCCAAGGCCCAGCGCGTGCTGGACCGGGACCACTACGGCCTGAAGAAGGTCAAGGACCGCATCCTCGAGGTGCTGGCCGTCCGCAAGCTGGCCCCTGATGTGAAGGGCCAGATCATCTGCCTCGTCGGCCCTCCGGGTGTCGGCAAGACCAGCATCGCCCGCTCCATCGCCGAGAGCCTGAACCGCAAGTATGTCCGCATCAGCCTCGGCGGCGTGCGGGATGAGGCCGAGATCCGCGGCCACCGCCGCACCTACATCGGCGCGATGCCCGGCAAGATCATCAACGCCATGATCTCTGCCAAGAGCTCGAACCCCCTGATGCTTCTGGACGAGATCGACAAGCTGGCAGGCGACTTCCGGGGCGACCCGGCGGCCGCTCTGCTGGAAGCCCTCGACCCCGAGCAGAACAGCACCTTCAACGACCATTTCATCGATATGCCGTTTGATTTGAGCCATGTGCTCTTCATCACCACGGCCAACGACCTCAGCGCCATCCCCGGCCCGCTGCGCGACCGCATGGATGTCATCGAGCTGCCCAGCTACACCCGCACCGAAAAATTCAACATCGCCAAGCGCCATCTGCTGCCCAAGCAGCTGAAAAACAACGGCCTGGAGGGGCGCGTGACCCTGACGGGCAGCGCACTGTATGCCATCATCGACGGCTACACCCGCGAGGCCGGCGTGCGCAATCTGGAACGCACCATCACGTCGGTGCTGCGCAAATGTGCGCAGAAGATCGCGGCAGGGGAGGCCGAGAAGATCAGCGTTTCCGCAGCGATGGTCAAGGAGCTGCTCGGCCCCGAGAAGGTCAAGCCGACGTTTATCTCCCGCAAGGACGCCGTGGGCATTGCCAACGGTCTGGCGTGGACGAGTGTCGGCGGCGAGATGCTGCCTGTTGAGGTTGCCGTCATCCCGAACGGCACCGGCAAAATCGAGATCACCGGCAGCCTTGGTGATGTCATGAAGGAGAGCGCCCAGCTCGCCGTGACCTACGCCAAGGTCCACGCCGAGGAATACGGCATCACGCCCGACAAGTTCAAGAACATCGACCTGCACATCCATGCCCCCGAGGGCGCTGTGCCGAAGGACGGCCCCTCCGCGGGTGTCACACTGACGACGGCGCTGATTTCGGCGCTGTCCGGTATCCCTGTCAACCACGACCTGGCCATGACCGGAGAGATCACGCTGCACGGCAACGTGCTGCCCATCGGCGGTCTGAAGGAAAAGAGTATGGCGGCCGTCCGCGAGGGCATCTCGACGGTGCTCATCCCCAGGGACAACGCCAGCGACCTGTATGAGGTGGACGCCGAGGTCAAGGAGAAGGTGCGCTTCATCCCCGTGGGCACGCTGTCCGAGGTGCTGAAGCACGCCCTTGTGCGCCCGGGCCGCACCCCCGCCCGCGCTGTCCGTGGCGTGCCGCAGGCAACCTCTCTCATCGCCAACGACAAGCCTGCCGAGGGACATAAGGAGCCCGCCGCGGTGATGTAATTCGCCTTGAACGCCACTCTGTAGGGACGGAGGCCCGCACCCGCCCGCGGGTCGATGACAAGCATCGCCCCCTACAGCAACCCCCGTAGGGGCGGATTCCATATCCGCCCGCACTACGCCGTGCCGCGCATGTAGAGGGCAGCGTCCTCGACGCCCCGCAATACACAGCACACCCAAAACATAAAGGAACACCCATGAACTACAACAACAGCGAATTCCTCGCGTCCTACGGTCTGTCCCGCCAGCTGCCGGACAGTGACCGCCCTGAAATCGTATTTTCGGGCCGCTCCAACGTCGGCAAGTCGAGCCTCATCAATAAGCTCTGCAACCGCAAGAAGCTGGCCCGCGTCAGCGCCACGCCGGGCAAAACGGCAACCATCAACTTCTACCGTGTTGATACGGCCTACTTTGTTGACCTGCCCGGCTACGGCTATGCCAAGGTCTCCAACGCCGAGCGCGAGCGGTGGGACGATTTGATCAACAGCTATTTTGAGGCGGATCGTGCCGTCTGCCTGCTTGTCCAGCTGCTGGACAGCCGCCACGCGCCCAGCGCTGACGATGTGCAGATGCTTGAGTACCTGCACTACCACCGCATTCCGTTTGTGGCCGCGCTGACCAAGGGCGACAAGCTGAAAAAGAGCGAGATGGCCGCCCGCAAAGAAGAATTTGAAAAGATCTGCGCTCCCTACGGCTGCCAGGGCGTTGTGCTGACCAGCGCCGAGAACGGGCTGGGCATGGACGAGCTGCGCGCGCTGCTTGAGGCCAGCATGACCCCCGAGACAGAGGACTGACCGATGGCCTACAACGAGTTTGCCTATTTCTACGACGAGTTCAACGGCGAGGCTGACTATGACGCGCTTTACGGCTATATTACCGACGAACTGAAGGCCCACGGCATCACAGACGGCATCCTGGCCGACCTGGGCTGCGGCACCGGCGATCTGACCCTGATGCTGACCCAGGCAGGGTATGATGTCATCGGCATTGACCGCTCCGAGGAGATGCTCAGTGTCCTGCGCGAAAAGGCCGACGAGCTGGGCCTGACGGGCCGCTTGCTGCTGCTGAAGCAGGACCTGCTGGACCTGGACCTGTACGGCACGATCCGCGCCGCAGTGTCTACGTTTGACACCTACAGCCACATTGGCCCGCAGGAAAATTTTGAGAAGGCCATCCGCAAGGCTGCCTACTTTATGGAGCGGGGCGGCGTGTTCATTTTTGACTTGAACACGCCCTATAAGCACCAGCACATTCTGGCAGGCCAGACCTTTGACATCGAGGCCGAGGACGCCGACTGCCACTGGTCGAACCGCTACGACGAGGCGGCGCAGCGGGTGGATATTACCATCAACATTGACTACCACGAGACGGGGGAGCACTTCCGCGAGGCGTTCAGCGAGTACAGCTACGCGCTGGACACCGTGTGCGCCCTGTTGGAAAAGTATGGCTTCGCCGTGGCCAAAGTCGCCGACGGCGAGAGCTTTGGCCCGGTGCGCGGCGACAGTCCGCGCTGGATCATCACGGCTGTCAAGCAATACACACAAGAGGAAAAAGCTAATGGAACAGAATCATAACATGCTGCGCGGTATCTCCGAAAACGGCGGTATCGTGTTTTACGGTGTTGACTCTACGGAAATCGTCCGCGAGATGGAGCGCCTGCACAAGACCAGCGCCGTCACCACCGCTGCCCTGGGCCGCCTGCTGACGGCAGCCTCGATGATGGGCATTATGCTCAAAAGCACCCAGGACTCGGTGACGCTGCAGATCAAGGGCGGCGGCCCCGCAGGCCGCCTGCTGGCCGTTTCCGACGGCACCGGCAACGTCAAGGGCTACGTCGAGCACCCCGTTGTGGAACTTCCCCCGCGGGCTGACGGCCATCTGAACGTCGGCGCAGCCGTCGGCAAGGACGGCACGCTGGATGTCATCCGTGACTTGGGTATGCGCGAGCCGTACATCGGCCAGGTGCCGCTGACCTCCGGTGAGATCGCCGAGGACATCACGACCTATTTTGCTATCAGTGAGCAGGTGCCCACTGTCTGCGCGCTGGGCGTGCTCGTCGATAAGGACCTGAGCGTCCGCTGCGCGGGCGGCTTTGTCGTGCAGCTGCTGCCCGGCGCAACCGAGGAGGAGATCGAGCACCTCGAGAAGAACATCAAGGCCATGCCCAGCGTGACGACAATGCTCGAGGAGGGCAAGAGCGTCCGCGATATGCTGGAGTTGGCTTTGGTCGGCTTTGCACCCGATATTCTCGACAGCTACCATGTGACCTACAAGTGCGACTGCGGCCTTGAGCGCGTTGAAAAGATGATCCGCTCCCTTGGCAAAAAGGAGGTCGAGCGCATGCGCGACGAGGACCCCGTTGCCGAGGTGAACTGCCAGTTCTGCAACAAGAATTATAAGGTGGATCTGAATGAACTGCTCAAAAACTGGCCTTCCACCGCCGAAAATGAATCGGGCGAAAACGCATAAAAATTTATGCAAAAAAATGTAAAAAACGCTTGACTTTTCCGCTCATATAGTTTATAATAACAAACGTCGCCCGGAGAGAGCGATTGAGCAAAAACTCTCCAACATGCGGCCGTAGCTCATCTGGTAGAGCGCCACCTTGCCAAGGTGGAGGTAGCGAGTTCGAGCCTCGTCGGCCGCTCCATTTAGCAACAGCCCCGCAGAAGCAATCGCTTCTGCGGGGTTGTTTTGTTTTTTCCAAAACAGGTCTGGAAAGTTGCCGCAGTGCCTGCTATAATAAAGGTAATATCCAAAATCCGGCAGGGCCGGGCACAGAAAGGGTACACTATGCTGGAAGAACTCAAGCAGCAGGTCTACGAGGCCAATATGCAGCTGCCCCGCCGCGGGCTTGTGACCTACACCTGGGGCAATGTTTCGGGCATTGACCGCGAAAAGGGGTTGTTTGTCATCAAGCCGTCCGGCGTGGAATATGACGAATTGACGCCCGCTATGCTCGTTGTTATGGACCTGAACGGCAACAAGGTCGAGGGCGATTTGAACCCCAGCAGCGACACCAAAACGCATCTCGAGCTGTACCGGGCCTTCCCGCAGTTGGGCGGCATCGTGCACACCCACTCGACCCACGCGGTAGCCTTTGCCCAGGCGCGGCGCGACCTGCCCGCCTTCGGCACCACCCACGCCGATTACTTTTACGGCCCTGTCCCCTGCACGCGGGAGCTGACGCCGGAGGAAATCGACGAGGATTACGAGAAGAACACCGGCAAGGTCATCGTCGAGACGTTCAAAGCCCGCGGCATCGATCCGCTGTATGTACCCGGTGTGCTCTGCGCCAGCCACGGCCCCTTCACCTGGGGCAAGGATGCCGCGCAGGCCGTATACCACGCCGTTGTGCTCGAGGAGGTCGCCCGCATGGCGATCCTGACCCTGACCGTCGACCCCGGTGCCCTGCCCGCGCCGCAGCATGTGCTGGACAAGCATTTTATGAGAAAGCACGGACCCAACGCTTATTACGGGCAAAAGTAAACAGGTTCTTTCTCAAGTATTGAAATCTCTGGTATTGAAACGCCCGGGGCCGATGCCTTTGTGGTATAGCAGAGGGGTAAGAGCTTATGCCCCCAGGAGGAACAGAGCATGGTTATAAAGCACGCTGCCCGGAAGGATATTGCCGCACTGACCGCTGTGGAGACGGCATGCTTTCCGCCCGCAGAGGCCGCGACGGAGAAGGAATTTATCGACAGAGTGCAGTATTACGGCAATCACTTCTGGCTGCTGTATGAGGGGGATAAGCTGCTTGCCTTCGTGGACGGCTTTGTCACGGACGAGCCGGACCTGACGGATGTGATGTACGAGGACGCCGCCCTGCACAACGAGCAGGGCGCGTGGCAGATGATCTTCGGCGTCAACACGCTGCCGGAGTACCGCAGGCACGGCTATGCGGGGCAGCTGCTCCGCCGGGCCGTTGCCGATGCCAGACAGCAGGGCCGCAAGGGGCTTGTGCTGACCTGCAAGGAGCGGCTGCTCCCCTACTACGCAAAATTCGGGTTTCAGGATGAGGGTGTGACGGACAAATCCACCCATGGAAATACCGCGTGGCACCAGATGCGGCTTTCGTTTTGATAAAACAGAGTTCTCCGCTGAAACGCCCCGCCGCGGCAGAGCCGCCTTTTTCAACTTTTTCAACTTTTTTCGCAAATCCACTTGACAATGGCGTTCGAGGTTGCTATACTATAAAAGTCGTCTGACGGCGACAGCAATTGAATATTGCCCCATAGCTCAGTTGGTTAGAGCACCTGACTGTTAATCAGGGTGTCGTCCGTTCAAGTCGGACTGGGGCAGCCATCAAGGCTTGAAGCATTCGCTTCGAGCCTTTTTGTTTTGCCCCGAATCGGCTGAAAATTGGCCGATTTCATCGTTCTGTGTCAATTTCTTGCGTTCCCCTCTTGCAATCCCTATAAAAATAGTATAGTATAGTTCGGTAGAGCAAAACTATCCGGGGGACACTTGTGCCCAAAAACCCGGTTATACCACTTGGAGGTGTTTTTTCCATGAGCAGCCCGCTGCTGGAAGTCAAAGATTTACAGGTCGTCGTCGGTGAGGAAAATAAGATCCTTCTCGACGGATTGAACCTGACGGTGAACGCCGGTGAGACCCACGTTCTGATGGGTCACAACGGTGCCGGCAAGTCCACCCTGATGAGCGCCCTGATGGGCGATCCCCGCTACACCGTCATCCGCGGTCAGATCATCTTCCGCGGGCAGGACATCACCCACGAGACCGCCGACGTGCGCGCCCGCGCGGGTATGTTCCTGTCCTTCCAGACGCCGGAGGAGATTCCCGGCATCACGCTGGAGAGCTTTCTGCGCACGGCTGCCGGTGCTGTGACCGGCAAGCCCGTCAAGGTCATGAAGTTCCGCCGCGAGATGGCCGCCCAGATGGAGGCCCTGAACATGGACCCGTCCTACGCGGACCGCTATCTGAACGTCGGCTTCTCCGGCGGTGAGAAGAAGAAGGCTGAGATTTTGCAGCTGCTCATGCTCAAGCCCGCGCTGGCCCTGCTGGATGAGACCGACTCCGGCCTCGACGTTGACGCGGTCAAGACCGTTGCCAGCGGCATCAAGGCGTACCACAACGCGGACAACGCCCTCATCATCATCACCCACAACGCCAAGATCCTGGAGGGTCTGCAGGTCGATTACGTCCATGTGCTGGACGACGCCCGCATTGTCCGCACCGGCGACGGCAGCCTCGTCAATGAGATCATTGAGGAAGGCTTCACCGCGCTGAAGGAGGACGAAGCCAAATGAGAGCCTTCGAGACTGAAAAGACCGAGGTCGCCGAGATTGACCGCAGTGTCTACGACATCAAGGACAAGGTCAACGCGGCGTTTGAGGTCAACTCCGGCCTGACGGCAGAGATCGTGGAGCAGATCTCTAAAGAAAAGCACGATCCCGACTGGATGCGTGAATTCCGCCTGAAGGCGCTGGACATTTACAACAAGGCGTCCATTCCCAACTGGGGCCCGTCCCTGGAGGGGCTGGACATGCGCAATATCGTCACATACGTGCGCCCCAACACCGAGATGCGCGGCAAGTGGAGCGAAGTGCCCGATGACATCAAGAACACGTTTGAGCGTCTGGGCATTCCGCAGGCCGAGCGCTCGAGCCTAGCGGGCGTCGGCGCACAGTACGACTCCGAGGTCGTTTACCACAACGTCAAGGAGGAGGTCGCAGCGCAGGGCGTCGTCTACACCGATATGGAGAGCGCCCTGACCGGCCCCTACGCCGACATGGTGAAGGAGCACTTCATGAAGTGCGTGCCCCCCACGGACCACAAGTTTGCGGCGCTGCACGGCGCTGTGTGGAGCGGCGGTTCCTTCGTCTACGTCCCGGCGGGCGTGCATGTAGACATTCCCCTGCAGTCCTACTTCCGCCTGAACGCCCCCGGCGCGGGCCAGTTCGAGCACACCCTGATTATCGTGGACAAGGGCGCATACCTGCACTTTATCGAGGGCTGCTCGGCCCCGAAGTACAACGTCGCCAACCTGCACGCAGGCTGCGTCGAGATTTTCGTCGGTGAGGGTGCGCGCGTGCGCTACTCCACGATTGAAAACTGGTCCAAGAATATGTACAACCTGAACACCAAGCGTGCGCGGGTCGAAAAGGGCGGCACGATCGAGTGGGTCTCCGGCTCGTTCGGCTCCCACACGGGCTGCCTGTACCCGATGAGCGTCCTGCAGGGCGAGGGTGCCCGCATGGAGTTCACCGGCATCACGTTTGCCGGTGCCGGGCAGGATCTGGACACCGGTGCCAAGGTCGTGCACGCCGCGCCGAACACGACGAGCCATATTTCCACCAAGAGCATTGCCCGCGACGGCGGCGTGTCGAACTTCCGCTCGTCCGTCGTTGTGCTGCCGAACGCCAAGGGCAGCAAATCCAGCGTGAGCTGCGAATCCCTGATGCTGGATGACCGTAGCCGCTCCGACACGATCCCGGCCATGGACATCCGCTGTGATGCCGTGGACGTCGGCCACGAGGCCAAGATCGGGCGCATCAGCGAGGAGGCCATCTTCTACCTGATGAGCCGCGGCATGACCGAGGAGGACGCCCGCGCCCTGATCGTCGGCGGCTTTGCCGAGCCCATCGCCAAGGAGCTGCCGCTGGAATATGCGGTGGAGATGAACAACCTGATTCATCTGGAGATGAAGGGAAGCATTGGCTGACGCAATGCGTCAGAAATAAAAAATAATAAATAAGAAATAATAAAGAATGTGGAGTTTTCTCCCTATGGTCGAAAACAAAACCGTAGGGGCGGATTCCATATCCGCCCGTGGCACTGTCCGCAGTTGAGCGGGCGCATATAGAATGCGCCCCTACGGGAGTCTTTGTTTGAGCGGAGCGCAGCGACGCGGTCCACAAAATTTATTATTTATTATTTCTTATTTTTTATTTGCCTGTCTACTCACTTATTGTTAATAGCGCTGACTAAAGCCTTAATGCCCGCCACGATAATATCGGTGTGGGTACCGCAGCCCCAGGTCTCCTCACCGGAGGCCCATTTCAGGCCGACGTAGGAGCAGGCGCGGGAGTTCGTGTCGGAATCCAGGGCGTGCTCACTGTAGTGTACGAGCGTAAAGTGCATCCCGGTCTGCTGCTCGATGGCCGTGGCAACGGCATCCAGGCGGCCATTGCCGGTGGCCGTGCACTTGACCGTGCTGCCGCCGCCGGTGACGACGACATTTGCCGTAATGCTGCCGTCCGAGTTCTGGATGAAGTGCGCGTCCGGCACATTGAGCGGCTGGGTGTGGTTGAGGTAGCTGTTCTCAAAGACGCCCAGCACCTCTTTCACGCTCAGCTCGCGGTGCTCGTGGTCGCTGACGTCCTTGACGCGGTAGCCGAGGTCCTCGCGCATCTTCGGCGGCGGATTGTAGCCGTAGTTCTGCTGCAGCAGGAAGCCGATGCCGCCCTTGCCGCTCTGGGAGTTGATGCGGATGACGTCGGCATCGTAGGTACGGCCAATGTCGTGCGGGTCAATGGGGATGTACGGGCAGGTCCACTGGTGGAGCTGCTTCTCTTTGCGCCAGGTCATGCCCTTGGCGATGGCGTCCTGATGGCTGCCGCTGAACGCCGCGAACACCAGTGCGCCCGCATAGGGCGTGCGCTCATAGACGTGCATCCGGGTCACGCGCTCATAGACCTCGCAGATGGCGGGCATATTGCTGAAATCGAGGTGCGGGTCTACGCCGTGGCTGTACATGTTCATGGCCAGCGTAATGGCATCGACGTTGCCGGTGCGCTCGCCGTTGCCGAACAGGCAGCACTCGATGCGCTGGGCACCGGCCAGGACGGCCAGCTCGGCGTCGGCAACGCCGCAGCCGCGGTCATTGTGCGGATGGGTAGACAAAATAACGCTGTCACGATATTTCAGATGTTTGGAACACCACTCGATCTGGTTGGCGTAGATGTGCGGCATGCTCATCTCCACCGTGACCGGCAGGTTGATGATCATGGGGCGGTCCGGCGTGGGCTGCATGACGTCGAGGACGGCGTTGCAGACCTCGACAGCGTATTCCGGCTCGGTGCCGGTGAAGCTCTCGGGGCTGTACTCGAACAGGAAGTTGCCCTCGTACTCCTCGCTCAGCTGCTTGACGAGCTTGGCACCATCGACGGCGATCTTTTTGATCTCCTCCTTCGACTTTTTGAATACCTGCTCACGCTGGGCGACGCTGGTGGAGTTGTAGAAGTGGATGATGGCACGGGGCGCACCCTTGACGGCCTCAAACGTCTTGCGGATGATGTGGTCGCGGCACTGGGTCAGGACCTGCACGGTCACGTCCTGCGGGATGCGGTTGCCGTCGATCAGGGTGCGCAGGAACTCATACTCGGTCTCGCTGGCAGCGGGGAAGCCGACCTCGATCTCCTTGAATCCGATTTTGACCAGCATATCGTAAAATTCGAGCTTTTCCTCCAGGCTCATCGGCACGATGAGGCTCTGGTTGCCGTCGCGCAGGTCCACGCTGCACCAGGCCGGGGCCTGCTCGATATGGTCCTTCTGGGGCCACTCATAGACATGGCCGGGCTCTACCGGCGGCGGATAATACCCTACACTGTACTTGGTTGCGTCCATCATAATAAAACTGCCTCCTTCAAAGCGTTCGGTTCGCGCTTTGAAGGAGGCATACATAAAACCGTCCCCCAAAGGCGAAAGACCTTTGAGAGACGGGAGCAAGATCAACGTTGCTGTACCCGCGGTACCACTCTCATTGCTGTAAAACAGCCGCTCTGTACGATCAGCCCGTGGGCGAATCGCGCCTGCATGATAACGGTCAGGTTCCGTCCGCGCCTACCTGTCAGCGCGGCTGCTCCGGGGCCAGTATACAGCGCCTGCCATACCGCCTTGCACCGTCCGGCGGCTCTCTGAAATGGGATGAGTGCTGCTTTCTCCCCTTCACTGCATTTGGAATGGTTTTATTTTAGCGGATTTTGGGGGGAATGTCAAGAGATTTTTGCTGTTTTTTCAAGGATGTGTTTTGGTTGGAGCAACAATGTTTGTAGGTGGCGGCGCCCTCGGCGCCCCGCGAGCGCATATGGAATGCGCCCCTACTTTTCTTTTTTTATTATGTATGCTATAATGTTTTCACTTGATTTGAAAGGATTCATCTATGCTTTACCATAAATACAAGCCGCTGGCCGCGCGGGTCTACTGCACGGGGCTGGCGCTGCTGCTGGTGCTGAGCGAGGTGTTCAGCTCCAACGTACAGGATACGCTGCCGGGTTTCAGCCGCATCATGCGGCTGGGGCTGACCGGGTGCGCCGTGCTGCTTCTGGCCGGGAAAATTATCCTGCTGACCGGGTACGAGGCCCGCTGGCAGAAGGTGCTTATCGCCGTTGTGCTGGTCTACACGGCGTTTTCGTCGTGGAATGGCGGCGACCAGTGGTTTTTTCTGGCGGCGCTGGTCGGGCTGGGGGCCAAGGATGTGGATTGGGAGACCGCCCTGCGCGTCTACCTCGTCACGGCGGTGGCCGGGCTGGTGCTGGTGCAGCTTTTACACTTTGCCACGCCGCTGATGCCCTACAAATTCTACTGCCGCAACTGGGATTTCGGCTACGGCCACTACAACGGCTTTGGCGCGCGGCTTGTCGGCGTGTTTTTCGCCTGGGCGTGGCTGCGGCATGACCGGCTGCGCGCCTTTGACTGGGCAGGGCTGGCCGCGCTGGCGATCTTCACCTACAAGGTTCCCGGCAGCCGTGGGGCGTTCGGCGGCATGGCGGTGCTGTTTGTGCTGTTCTTTGTCCAAAAATTTCTGCCGAGACTGTTCGACAGCAGGATATTTTACGGGCTGGCGCTGGCGCTGCCCGTCGCGCTGGCAGTGTTCAGCCTCTACGCCGGGTATGTCTACAACCCCGAGTGGCCCTATGAGCGGATGGCGCTGCTGCTGTTGAGCATTGCGTTGTCGGGGCGCTTTGAGATCTGGCACAACGTATTCTGGAGCGCGCCGCTTTCTTTATTGGGCGGTCTGCCCACCGATGGTGACGAGCACCACGCCATCGACAACACCTTTTTGGCCGTGCCTATGAACAAGGGTCTGCTGGGCGCGATCCTGGTTGCAGCGGTCTTTCTGCTGCTGCTGTGGCGGCTGGCAAAAAAGCATCGCTCCACCGAGGTCATCTGCCTGGTAGCGCTGACGCTGTATCTCTTTATGGAGAATAAACCGTTTTTGCTCTCCGCCAACCCGTTTTTGCTGATGCTGCCGGTGGTGTTTTTTAACGCAGAGACCGGCAAAGCACAATCCGAATCGTAAAAAAGCCGCCGACCGGTTTTGTCCGGTCGG
>OLNM01001078.1_pt1 | contig 21919 bp, 16 predicted proteins | sample 1672391 | NCBI WGS metagenome assembly OLNM01 (sample SAMEA3136680, study PRJEB25190) | human gut metagenome | reverse complement strand
GAGTGTAAATTGTAACTATTCTCTTTGTTAAATCTAAGTAAAATTTATTAAATATATTAAGTTTCTTAAATTTAGATTTAATAATTACCACAAGTCACTTATTACTATTATCACAATTAAGCTGAGATTTTATAACCAACTCCACGGATGGTTTTTATAACATCTCCTGCCGTTCCAAGTTTCTGCCTAAGAGTTCTTACATGAACATCCACTGTTCTACTTTCTCCGTCAAAAGAGTATCCCCAAATCTTGTTAAGAAGCTGTTCTCTTGACAAAACAATACCTCTATTCTTTAAAAGAAGGCATAACATTTCATATTCTTTTAATGTTAAGACAACTTCCCTGTCGTCAACTTTTACAAGATGCTTTATTGGGCAAACATAAAGATTATTAATTGTATAATCCTTTTCTTCACGCTTGTACTCAGATCTTCTGATTAACGCTTTAACTCTTGCAACCATTTCCATCATACTAAATGGCTTTGAAATATAATCATCCGCACCACTTTCAAGTCCGTTTATTCTGTCATACTCACTTGTTTTTGCTGTTTCCATAATTACCGGAAGCTTCTCAATTGCAGGATTGCTTCTTATTTTCTTTAAAACATCAATTCCACTTTCCTCAGGAAGCATTACATCAAGTATTACAAGACTTGGCTCTTCTTCCTCAACTGCCTTCCAAAATTCTGAAGGTTTCTCAAAGCCTTTTGCCTCAAGACCTGTACTGTTTAATGCATATATTACTAATTCTCTAATACTGCTATCGTCTTCTACCAAATAAATCATATATACCTCCAAATAATTAAATCCTAACTAACATATTACTAACCTTACTTTCCAGGTTAAATTAACTTTAGCCCCGGAAAGTAAGATTTATGTTAAATGCAGGTAAAAATTTGGAGATATTTGAAATTTTTTACAATATATTTTTGAAAAGTTTTAGGTTTTATTTTGATTTACTCTGCGTGATAGCCTAGAATTGAGTACTCAACCCATTCTGCAATATTAGTTGCATGGTCGCCTATTCTTTCAAGATATTTGGCAATCATAAGAATATCAATAAATTCTTCACCATCACTTTCTCCTGAAGAAATTATTCTTATTAACTCTTTCTTTATCTCTTCAAAATAGTTATCAACAACATCATCATAAACAATAACATTTCTTGCCATTTCAATATCTTTCTTTACAAAAGACTTAATGCTCTTTGTTACCATTTTAATAACTTCGTTTGCCATGTCACTTAAATGTGTTTTGTATTTTACGTCACTTTTTTTAATATACTGAGCCAATTCAACAATATCTGATGCCTGGTCGCCTATACGCTCCATATCTGATATCATCTTAAGTGCTGAGGAAATAACTCTTAAATCCCTTGCTACCGGCTGCTGTCTAAGCAAAAGTTTCATACAAATAGATTCAATATCTCTTTCTTTTTTGTCAATTTCGCTGTCTGTATCCAATACTTCTCTTTTTAATTCTTCATGGTCATCTTCCATTGTAATTTTGATGGCTCCTGAAATAGCCTGCTCACAAAGTTTACCCATTTTAATTAATTCATTATTTAGATTGTCAAGCTGTTCATCAAACTTATTTCTCATATTATCAACCAAACCTTCCTGTAATATAATCCTCAGTTCTCTTGTCTCTAGGCATTGAGAACATTTGCTCTGTGTCACTATATTCAACAACCTCTCCCAACAAGAAGAAAGCTGTATTGTCTGATATTCTGGCTGCCTGCTGCATGTTATGAGTTACCATAACAATTGTGTAATCCTTCTTTAATTCTGTTGCCAAATCTTCAATCTTTGATGTAGAAATAGGATCAAGTGCTGATGTTGGTTCATCCATTAATAACACTTCCGGTTCAACTGCCAAAGCTCTTGCAATACAAAGTCTCTGCTGCTGGCCACCTGACATTGCAAGGGCATTTTTCTTTAATGAATCTTTTACTTCATCCCAAATTGCTGCCTGTTTTAATGTTCGCTCAACAATTTCGTCAAGTTTTGCCTTTGAACGGATACCGTGAGTTCTTGGTCCATATGCAATGTTATCGTATATGCTCATTGGAAAAAGATTAGCTTTCTGGAATACCATTCCCACTCTTTTTCTTAAGTCATTTACGTCCATGTCTTTATATATATCAACACCATCAAGTGTTATTTTTCCCTGTATTTTACAATCCACTACAAGATCATTCATTCTGTTAAGTGATTTAAGTACTGTTGACTTACCACATCCTGAAGGTCCTATAAATGCTGTAATCTGGTTCTTTGGAATTGATAAATTTACATCCTTTATGGCATGAAAATCTCCGTAAAAAAGGTCCATGTCCTTTATATCTATTTTTCCCATTTATTTATTTTCCTTTCCAATCTTATTTGCAAGTATGCCCGATAAACCATTAATAATTAAAATAATTATCAAAAGTATTACCGCTGTTGCATAAGCCTGATTTGTGTAAAGTCCTTCTGACAATAAGCAGTACATATGAACTGCCAAAGTTCTTGTTGAAGATAAGAAAAACTTGCCCGAGCCCCAAGGCACTGCCGCCACTGAACCTGCCGTAAAAATAAGTGCTGCACTTTCACCAACAATTCTTCCTATTGCAAGAATAACCCCTGACAAAATTCCCGGAACTGCTGCCGGCAAAACAATAACAAATATTGTTCTAAGTTTTCCTGCACCTAAACCAAAACTGCCTTCTCTAAATGAGTCTGGCACAGCAATAAGCGCTTCCTCTGTTGTTCTTATAATTGTTGGCAAAACCATTATTGCCAGTGTTAAAACTCCGGCTATTAATGAATATCCCCAATGTAAGGCAAGAACAAATGCAAGGAAACCGAACAAACCGAAAACAATTGAAGGTATGCCTGCCAATGTTTCAGTTGTAACTCTTATGATTTTTACAAGTTTTGAACCTCTCTTTGCATACTCAACAAGATAAATTGCTGCTGCCACTCCAATAGGTACTGAAATAATCAGTGTCATTGCAACTATTATAATTGTGTTAATAATAGCCGGTGTCATTGAAACATTATCTGAATTGTATTTCCATGCAAACAAGTCTGCATTAATATAGGGAACACCTCTTATAACTATGTAAGCAACAAGATAAACCATTATTCCAACTGTAATTGCCGCTGCAAGCATTATAAGAATCAGCATAATAAGTGAGCCCGGTTTTCTTAAATATTCTTTTAACTTGCTGTTTGTTTTTACTATAGGAGCTTTTCTGCCTACTGCTTTTACTTCTTTTTCCATTATTCAGACCTCCTATTAATTATTGAAAAACATACATTTATAATTAATACAAATACAAACAATACTACTGCTGTAGCAATTAATGCTCTTCTATGTAATCCTGTGGCATAAGCCATTTCAAGTACAATATTGGCTGTAAGTGTTCTGACACCACTTGTAATGCTGTCCGGTATAATTGCCTGGTTCCCGGCAACCATTACAACTGCCATTGTTTCACCTATGGCTCTACCCATTCCAAGAATAATTCCTGACATAACACCTGACTTTGCCGCCGGTATTACTGTCTTAAAAATACTTCTTTCCTTTGTTGCACCAAGGGCAAGCGCTCCTTCATAATATGCTTCCGGTACTGCCACAATTGATGATTCTGCTGTGTTAATAATTGTTGGAAGTATCATCATTCCAAGAAGAATTGATGCTGCAAGTATACCGTCACCTGCTGTTCCAAACATTTCCTGAATAATTGGAATAATAACAACCAGTCCGAAGAATCCGTATATAATAGAAGGAATCCCTGCCATAAGGTTAATTATTGGTTTGATAAATTTATATAATTTTTTTGGACAGTATTTTGCAAGAAATACTGCTGTTAAAAGGCCGATTGGAACACCGATTATCATTGCTCCTGCAGTTACATAAATACTGCCTACAATCATTGGCCATATTCCAAAAAGATTCTGTGACACACGCCACTGTGTTCCAAAAAGGAACTTTGTTATTCCTATTTCTTTAATTGCCGGCACACCATTTGCAAACATAAATACACAAATTGTTATAACTGCTGCAATAGATATACATGCGCATACAAGAAATACTATTTTCATTAAAAAATCTAATACTTTATTCAAAATATTTTCTCCTTCATTTACTAAAAGCAGAGGAATTTTAATCCCTCTGCCTGTACCCTTATATGCAGATTTTATTACTGAACATCAGCCCAGTCTGTTAAGTCACCTGTGTAGATTTTCTTAATTTGATCTGATGTAAGGTTTGTTACCTGATTTTCTGTGTTAACAATTACTGCGATACCATCTAATGCAATTTTCTGAACCTGTAATTCTTTTGCTTCTTCATCTTTTAATTCTCTTGATGACATACCGATTTCTGTTGCACCTTCGATTGCTGACTGAATACCTGCTGAAGAACCTGATTCCTGAATTTCAATTGAAGCGTCTGCGTTTAGTTTTACATATTCATCTTTTAACTTATCCATTAATGGCGCAACTGATGTTGAACCTGCTAAAGTGATTTTCCCTTTCTTACCACTTGCCTTGTATGATTCTGTTGCTTCAACTCCGATGTAACCGTTGTCGTTTACAATCTGCTGTCCTTCTTTGCTCATAATAAATGAGATGAAGTCTTTGTCAATGTCTGATAACTTATCTTCTTTGTAACAAATGTTAAATGGTCTTGATACTTTGTAATTACCTGATTTAACGTTTTCTGCTGTTGCGTCAGCACCGTCAACCTGAACTGCCTTAACGTCTGTTGATAAAGAGCCAAGTGAAACATAACCGATTGCACTCTTTGTCTGTGCTACCTTCTGGAGCATTACTGATGTGCTGTTTGTAATCTGTGCTGAACTTACTGTAATGTCATTTTCGTTTTCATCTACAACTCCAAGAAGTTCTACGAAAGCTCCTCTAGTTCCTGAACCTTCTTCTCTTGAAACTACTGTGATTGCCTGTGACTTAGCTCCTGAATCAGAACCATTGTCACTGCTTGCACTCTTGTTGCTACCGCATCCTGTGAATGCTAATGTTGTAATAACCAATGCAGATACTACTGCTAAAACTTTCTTTCTCATTTTCAATTTTCTCCTCGTTTTCAAGTAAATTTTTAATATGTTTTGAAGGAACTTATTTTTTGTTTCCTTCAGGGTACACATATATACTATTTAAATTTCGTTAAATGCAATAGCGCATTTTTGTTAAATCTATTTAAAATATTCGGGAAAAATGTAAAAATGTCGAAAGTTGTATACAGTCAGAGATGGGAATGGCAAACACGTTGACCATTCCCATCTCTGACTGTATATAAAATCAAGAAAAATTTGGAGAATGTACCCCGAAATTTGGATGATTTAAAATATCGGGGTACTGGCACAAAACACCCTCGCCACGATCAATAACGAACGCAGCAAAATAACAAAATCAATCTGTTTGTAGACATATATCCTTGCCTACACGCAAAAAAATAAAGAAGAAACACATATCTTGCATTTCTTCTCATTTTTTTCTATTATTTACTGGCACATTTTTGCAACTATCTGGTTGATTACTTTGCCATCTGCTCTGCCCTTAAATGCAGGCATTACTGTTTTCATTATCTGACCTTTGTTCTTTGTTGCAATTACGTCTGCAAATTTTTCTTTTAATTCCGCTTCAACTTCTTCTGCACTCATAAGCTTTGGTGCATATTCGTTGAACACATCATATCTTGCCTGGTATTCTTCTATTAAGTCTGTTCTGTCAGCAGGACATGAATCAATCTGTTCCTTTACAGTTTTTAATTCTTTAAGAATTACTTTGTTTACCATTTCTTCAGGAATATCATCTCTGCAGCCTGCATCAATTCCTGCTTTCTTTACTGCCTGAATCAATGCTGAAATTGATTCCTTTCTAGCTTTGTCTCTAGCTTTCATTGCAGCTATCATATCTTTCTGTAATACTTTAATGTCCATTGTTTGCCTCCTATATTTTAATTATTAATTAACTATCTTCTACCTAACATAGTATACCACTCTAAATTTAGGATTCAAATAGAAACTTTAACGTCTCTTGCTAGATTTCCTGCCGGACTTTCCGTTATGCACATTACCGGATTGTACTTTACCATTACGTGAATTGCCAGCTTGCAATTTGCCCTTACGTGCGTTACCTGTCTGTCCATTAGCGCCGCGGGCATTTTTGTCATTTGCAAAATTCTTACCACTGCGGGTATTTTTATTATTTACTGAATTTTTTCCTCCACGGTTATCTTTGCCTGAAAAATTCTTACCTGGCGCATCCTTACGTGAATCCTTAGACTTTCCGTTACCTTTTCCGCCGTTTCCACCATAGTTTTTCTCATATTTAAACTGTCTGGGTTTAATAAGGCATTCCTTGCCAAAACCTATAAGGTCTTCTCTTCCTGCTATATGAAGTGCTTCTTTAACTAAATCGTAGTTTGCAGGATTTCTGTACTGCATAAGGGCTCTTTGCATTGCCTTTTCGTGCGGATTTTTTGGAACATATACCGGCTTCATTGTTCGCGGATCAACTCCCGTATAGTACATTACAGTTGACATTGTTGACGGTGTAGGGTAAAAATCCTGAACCTGCTGAGGATTGTAGCCAATATCTCTAAGGTACTCAGCCAACTTCACTGCCTCTGTCATATCAGAGCCCGGATGGGAACTCATAAGATATGGCACAACAAACTGGTTCTTTCCTTCTTTTTCGTTAAGTTTCTTATATTTAGTGATAAAACTTTCATAAACACAATTCTGAGGTTTTCCCATATAAGACAAAACCTTATCAGAAATATGCTCAGGAGCTACCTTAAGCTGTCCACTAATATGATATTTAACCAGCTCTTTAAAGAAAGTATCATCTTTATCTTCCATAATATAGTCAAATCTAATACCTGAACGGACAAATACTTTTTTGACCTTAGGCAATTCTCTTAACTTTCTAAGAAGACTTAAATAATCCTTGTGGTCAACATTCAGATTCTTACAAGGATGTGGGAAAAGACATTGCTTATGCTTACACACACCTGATTTTAACTGCTTCTTACATGACGGATGATAAAAGTTAGCTGTAGGGCCACCAACATCATGAATATATCCTTTAAAATTAGGCATATCAATAATTTTCTTTGCCTCATTTATGATTGATTCGTGGCTTCTTGACTGAATAATTCTTCCCTGATGGAATGTTATGGCACAGAAACTACATGCCCCAAAACAACCACGACAACTTGCCAATGAAAACTGAACTTCCTGAATGGCAGGTATCCCACCTAAAGCCTCGTAACTTGGATGGTAAGTTCTCTCATATGGAAGGTCGTAAATATCATCCATTTCCTGTCTTGTTAAGGGCTCCTGGGGTGGATTCTGTACAACATAAACTCCGTTTGGATAAGGTTCCACCAAAGTTTTTCCATTAAAAGGATCAGTATTTTCAGACTGAACCCTAAAACTATTTGCATACTCTAATTTGTCTTCCTTCATGGCATCATAAGACGGAAGAATTATTGGATCATAAGCAAGTTCTATATTTTTAGTCTTAAAAACAGTTCCCGGAATATAAGTAATATCCGTAACATCCATACCACTTGCCAAGGCATCTGCAATCTGAACTATACACTTTTCACCCATTCCATAAGTTAAAAGATTTGCCTGACTATCCAATAAAATTGAACGTTTAAAACTATTGCTCCAATAATCATAATGCGCCATTCTTCTAAGACTTGCCTCAATACCACCTATTATAATCGGCTTTGTTTTGTTAGTTCTGCGAATAAGATTACAATAAGCAACTACTGCATGATCCGGTCTTTTTCCAATTACTCCGCCCGGAGTGTAGGCATCACTATCTCTTCTTTTCTTTGAAACATAGTAATGATTAACCATTGAATCCATATTTCCACCCATTACCAGAAATGCCAATCTTGGTTCTCCCAAAACATTAATGCTTTCATCGTCCTTCCAATCAGGCTGTGAAATAATACCAACTGTATATCCATTAGCTTCCAAAACTCTACTTATAATAGCATGTCCAAAAGATGGATGGTCCACATAAGCATCCCCTATTACAAACACAAAGTCTAACTGCTCTATTCCTCTTTCCTTCATATCCTCTTTGGATATTGGTAAAAATGCCATATTTATTTTGTATGCCATATTAAGAAAATATGGTCATACGCTCCTTTCTTTTAACATTTACAAAACTTATCTTATGCTGCTTTCTGCATCTTCCAATGTTGCATATCCCTGTAAATGTGCTGTATTTTCTATAGTCATATATGCAAGATTTTTTCCCTCTCTTGCCAGATTTACAATAAATTGTGCATAAAGTTTCAACAATTCTTCTGAATATGTTAATAACTCTCCCTTTAAATAAGTTTCATAAGAAGTGTTATCAATCTGATCAGCATCACTTGTTATATCCCTTGCATTAGATGCAAGCTTTGGATAACTCTTAGCAAAATCCTTCATCCAGTCTACCTGAATCTGTGCAATCTGATTTACAATTGCTATTGTTCTCTCCGATTTTTCAGGAAAATTATCTTTAATCTTCTCATATTCTTCAGGTGAAGTATGTTCCATCATTCTTCCATATTTCTCGGTAATCATATTCCAACCCTTAGCCTTGTTTTCTTCCCAAAGATTGCAAATGCACTCTAGCATTTCATCTGTCCAAGTCATATACTGACTCTTTCTCATAACATAGAAGAAAGGCCAATTATTCTGACAAGACGCTCTTCCACCAACATTCTGCACTTTATCAAAAGCTTCAAATTCAAGTTTTACTATTTTATCTATTGTTTTTTCTCTGTCAAACATTTCAACTTTCCCTTCTGCCAAATCCATAATTGGTCTCACATAACCATTTAAAAAGTTTGAATTTCTATTCTTTATTAGTTTTAGTTCCAATAATTTATCAATTATAATTTTTGCTATTTCTTCCATAATAATAGCTTTTTCATCTTTTTCATTAAACTTAGTATTGTCATACAAATAACCATCCCAAGCATTCTTCTGAGCAGGAAGCTGACTTAATTTTTCAAGCAATGAAACAATCTTCTCAGTTCCATCCAAGCTACTAACTCCCTTAAAAAGCCATTTGTAGTACGGTGCAAACTTATTATTTAAAATGTACACACATTTCATTGTCTCTTTCATAAAATCAGAAATGCAAATCTGTGCCGTTACATAATCTTTCCTTGCCATTGCTCTTTCATAATTGCTCTGACCTGTCTGCGCCATTGCCCCAAGCTGCCTTGCAAGCTTAACAAGTCTTGCCTGAAAAGGCTGATTTTCAAATTTTTTTCTTATCTTAGAAAAATATCCTAAATCGTCCCTAAAAACTTCACCGTTAGTAACTGTTGCAATTTTATAATCTTCAAGATTAATCCATTGTTCTAATGTTAGATTTCCATCTCCGGAACCTGTATACTTTTTATAAAAATCTTCAACTACACAAACGCCCACTCTTCCTTCAGCCATAATGGTGTCAACTCTTGTAATGCCCTTATAACTTTTTGGAAGTTTGTTATATTCATCCTGAAGTTTTTCACCGATTTTCTCATAAACATCTTCCGTAATCCACATACAAAATCCCGGGCCGAAATCGTGGTCTCTTGAATAAACATCATCAAAGCCAAATCGTTCTGAACCTTCCCCAACGAAGCCCACCGCTATTTTGTCCTCATACTCAGAAAAATTATTGTGAATCATATCCTTGCCGTACTCTTCATAAAAACTTTTTGCCAGCTCTATACCTGTAAGTTCTTTCTTTTCTTCTTTTATTTTGTCGAAAACCTTTGCCAGATTTTCTTTTGTAATATTATAAGCACTGCCACGTCCCATATTTGCTTCTATCTCCGGCAACGCCTTTTCGTATAACTTAGCTGCCTCTTCATACTGTTTTAAGCTACACTTAACACTTGCCATGGCACAAAGGGCTCCGCTGTAATGAAAGTTTTTCACTTCATCTCTGTCAAATATTTCCAAAGCCTTCTTAAGGTAGTCTTCAGCCTGACTTACCTGATTAATTTCAATCAATGACGCTGCCAGATTTGTATAAGTTGTGGCAACTTCAATATCCATTCCTTCTATTTTTTCTATAATGGACAGTGCCTTTTTAAGATGTTGGACTGCCATAGGAAAATCATTCATCTCCTGATACAAAAGAGCAATGTTATTGTTAAGACTTGCCATTCTATAATCATCACTTGGAATATTCTCATTATATATAGAAAAAACTTCTTTATAAACTTCTAAAGATTCCGCAAGTTTTCCTGCCGCTCTGTAAGCGTTTGCCACATTTTGAAGGGAAGTGGCATAATCCACAGTTCCTTCAATCCCCATTTTCTTCATTAATTCTATGCAATCATTACATGCCTTAATAGACTTTTCAAACTGACTTGTATCCCTGAAAAATCCCATCATTTCATTAAGAATTGTAAACTGAGCTGCCAAGTCATTTTCTTTTTTTGCCTGTTCTATGCTTTCATTGAAAAATGGCTCAACATCGTTAATTCTTCTTTCCGTATACAAACTATCCAACTCTTCTATAAAACCGTTAATATCCATTTTTCCTCCTAACCTGTCACTGCCATAAATAAACATATTTTATGCATAATTATCTAATACACTTTGACAACATCTTTTAACATAACACTATTATACCTGACTATTTTCTCTTTAGAAATGCCAAATTTCCAATAATGCAAAATATAATAAACATACACAAATTAGCAACAACAACGCTTGCTCCGGCAGGAATTGAAAAAGCGTATGAACAAAGCAAACCTGCCGTAAAATTTATTACCGCAAGAATTGCAGAACATATCGTTACACTTAAAAAACTTTTAAAAACTCTCATTGAAGTAAGCGCCGGAAAAATAATAAGACTTGAAATCAACATTGCTCCCATCATTTTTATTCCAAGTACAACAGTTACCGCCGTAAAAATAGAAATAAGTGTATTGTACATTCCAACTTTCATACCTGTTGCTTTCGAAAAACTTTCATCGAAAGTCACTGCGAAAATTCTATGATAGCAAAATCCAAACATTATAAGTACAACAACAGACAGTACAACACTAAAAATAACATCATCTTTAGACATTGCCAAAATACTACCAAACATATAACTACACACATCTGTGCTAAGTCCTGTTGTTAACGATGTAACAATAACACCAATTGCCAATGATGAAGCTGACACCATAGCTATTGCCGCATCACTTTTCATCTTACCGTTTTCTGCCAATCTAAGTAAGAAAAAGGCTGCAATTATAACAATTGGTATTGAAAACTTAATTGGTGCAAATCCAAAAGCTATTGCTATGGACAATGCTCCAAATGAAACGTGTGACAAACCGTCACCTATCATTGAATATCTTTTTAAAACAAGGCTGACGCCTAAAAGAGCTGCGCAAAGTGATACCAATACTCCTCCGATAAAAGCCCTCTGTATAAATCCATGGGCAAACATTTCACTAATCATTTGCTACACCTCCCAAAAACATATTTGAAACATTTGATTTCTTATATTCCTCAACTGTTCCAAAGAAATCATTTTCCTGTTCTAAATGCAAAATATGTGTTGCATAATTTAAAGCATTCTTTATATCATGGCTAACCATAATAATTGTTACATTCTCTTTCTTATTTAAATCCTTTATAGTTTCATAAAACTCCATTGAAGCTGCCGGATCAAGCCCTGTTACAGGTTCATCCAAAATCAAAACGCTGTCTGTTGCACAAAGTGCCCTTGCGAGAAGAACTCTTTGCTGCTGTCCTCCTGACAACTCTCTATAGCAACGCTTTTTCAAATCCAAAATATTAAGCTTCTCCATATTTTTTTCAGCCTCTGCCTTGTCTTTTTTATTATAAAATGGACATCTATGATCGTTATTTAGCACCCCTGACAAAACTACTTCCCAAACACTTGCCGGAAAATCTTTCTGTGCCTGTGTCTGCTGTGGCAAATATCCTACTCCTTTGTGATTTTTTCCCTGCACATTGGCAATAACTTCGCCATTTAAAGGTTTAATCAACCCTAATAATGTCTTTATAAGTGTACTTTTTCCTGTACCATTTTCACCAACAACACAAAGATAATCTCCTTGGTCGATTTTAAAATTCAAATTTTTTGCAACTACTTTATTTTCGTAACCTAACGTTACGTCTTTACATTCAAAAATCATTATCATTCTCCTAATGCTATTTTTAAGTTATTAACATTTTCCTTCATTAAATCAACATAAGTTACTCCGCTGTCAAACTGTTTCTGCGTAATATTATGACAGGAATTAAACTGAAGCGGTTTTGCTCCTGTGTCAGTTTCAATTGCGTCCGCCACAATATGACTGCTTAATTCCAAATAAAATACAGCCTTAATATTGTCTTCCTTAATCTTGTCCACAAGGAACGCAATAGTTTTGGCGCTAGGCTCCATATCACTTCCACATCCCGGAAAAGCTGCATAATACTTTAAGCCATATTCCTTTGCAAAATACTGTAACGGAAACTTGTCCGCAAAAATAATTTCGTTAGTCTTAGCATTTTCGACAATAGTTTTAAATTCATTATCCAGCTCTTTTAACTGACTTATATAGCTTTCAGCATTCTTCTGAAAATTTTCTTTTTCTTCTGGCAAAGCCTTACTTAATGTTTCACAGATTTTCTCTGTCATAATTATTTCATTAACAGGTGAAGTCCATATATGCTCATCAGTTTCGTTATGACTTTCTTCTTCATGGTCGCTTACTTCACTATCATGACTATGCTCTTCGTGCTTCAGACTATCTTCACTATGACTGCCTTCTTCCTGATTATAACTGTCTTCACTATGACTATGCTCTTTATGATTATGACTGTCTTCGCTATGACTATGCTCATCATGGCTGTCAAATCTTGTGTCCATTCCTTCAACAATCTCTTCATTAAGAACATCCACATAATCCATCATTTTCATCTTAATCTGATTCTTATTGTTCAAAGAGTCAAGCAATGTATCAATCCATGTTTCAAGAGACCCACCATTGTATATAAGCACATCTGCATTTTCCATCTGAATAACATCGCTAGGTGTTGGTTCAAAAGAATGACTGTCCTGTCCCGGTGTAACAATCATCTTTAAATCAATTCCCTTAACATCCCCTATAACCGCTCTTGCCATATCATAATATGGAAAAAGAGAAGTCACTATTTTCAATCTATAGTTATCTTCTTTTTCAGTAGTTTTGCCGCAACCAGCCATTCCCAAAATCATAGCTATGGTCACAATAAAAACTACTGATTTTCTTAAAAATTCTGTTTTCCTGCTAAATTTGTTTTCTCGAATAAATTCTTTTTTCAAAATTTTATTTTTCGAAAATACTTTTATAACTCTATTACTTTTCATAATTTAATAAACACTTTCATAAATCATTATTTTATTTATTTTTTTCTTCACACTTTCCGCATTTCTCGCATTTTCCATAGAATATAGTTTTCTTAGGATTAATACTAAAATGATGGTCTGCGTTCACGTGACTATATAACTCCGCCAAATGATGGCATTCCATCTTCGTCACTTCTCCGCACTCTTCACATTTAATATAGAAACAATCCTGATTCTCACCCTGTTCTATGTACTGAAAGCAAGCTCCCGGCTGGCCTTCCACGCTAAACTTCGTTACAATGCCATCCTTTTCCATCTTCTCCAAATGTCTGTAAATAGTAGTAAGCCCTACCTGGCAATCATTTTCTTTCAAATAATTTTCTATGTCCATAACAGTAACATAGCCATCTTTGTGCATTTCGAGACACTCCTTAATAGCTGACTGCTGTTTTGTTTTATACTTTCCTGCCACGGTAATTCCTCCTTTGACAATAATTTTCTAATTTGAAAATCCTTTTCATTTTATACTTATTGTTTCAAAAAGTCAACGAATTTGAAAGTCTTTTTCATTTTTTCTTTAGTGGAAATTTCAGGAAGTTCTCTTATGCCATAAAAAAACCGATTTCAAAAGCTAGATCAGCACTCTAACTTCTTGAAATCGGTATCTCAAACGCCTGCTTATACAAATTAATTTAAAGTAGTTTATGCAATATAAAAATATAAATAATGTCCATCATCTCTGGACCTTTTTACATATACCATATCCCCTTCTTTAATATTATTAAAATCCCTCTTATTATTTACTATAACATAATCATCGATTAATCCCTGATCAGTTTCACAAATAATAAACCACTTCTGCTGTCTTATAACTGTCAAATCATCAACATGAAGCTTAGTATTAACTTTTAATTTTAAAATAGGAGTTCTTTCACTATTATATTCAAGGCCTTGCTCTATTTTTAATGCTCCATATGATAAAAGATTAAAACCAACAAAAACTATAATTGCAACAATGTAAACTTTCATATAATATCCTGGATTAGAATGTATCCAGGGAGAAATCCTATGAGCAATTATTTGAAAAATAACTCCAATTACAACCAAAAAAATAGACGCAATAAAAAGTTTTATCCAAATTCTTCTATTTTTCAATTTATAATGCAAATCAATATCTGCTACTTCGTCCTTAGTTGCTATATGAAAATCCTGTTCTCTTATATATACTTTATCCATCTTTTCATACCCTCCTCCAAAGCATATAAAAATTTTAAATAATATAGCATATGATAATGTTTTTAACAACCTTTATTATAAAAAAACTGCCGCAAGTCTGCGACAGTTCATTAACACTTAAGTGTGCGTGACAGGATTCGAACCCACGACCTTCTGGTCCGTAGCCAGACGCTCTATCCAACTGAGCTACACGCACATAAGCACCTCTTTTGGAGATGCTTTCTTAATGCCGGCGACCGGAATCGAACCGGTACTGTGTTGCCACAACAGGATTTTAAGTCCTGCGCGTCTGCCAGTTCCGCCACGCCGGCATTGTACTGTTTAATTGTACAAGTGGGACCTACAGGGCTCGAACCTGTGACCCCCTGCTTGTAAGGCAGATGCTCTCCCAGCTGAGCTAAGATCCCTTACAGATTTAAACTGCTCTATTAATATATACGTTTAGGCAACATTTGTCAACAACTTTTTTTATTTTTTCAAACTTTTTTTAATTAGCTTTTTTAATTATCTTCTTTCACTTGATAATCTCCATCTTTTAGGAAAAAGAAATCCTCCAATCTATGTTTTTTATCAAATAAACCATTATACTGAACTTTTGAGTATTCATTTATATATTTAGTATATTTTGACTTTTCATCTATATTTCTAAATTCTCCATCATCTCCCTGGTAGAACAATCCGGTAAGAACAGGTATCTTCTTCTGTAAGTCTAAAAGATACTTGTTATATCCTGTCATATCCGCTCCAATAAGGTTTAAAAGATATGAAGATAAATAGTTTGCACTCATATCCTCATTCTGCTTTTCTTCTATGTCATAGTTAGCCCAGATTACGTATGGTGTTGAATACCACGTTGCAGTATCCTTAGCTGTAAAATTATCTATTTTCTTTCCGAAAATATTACTGTAAAAATCTGTGCTAAGAGGTGGCTGGTGATCTCCAAACATTACAATAATAGTTGGCTCATCCACTTTTTCAAAATATTTTATCAACTCCTCGAAAGCTTCATCTGACTTCTTTGCCAATGTAACATACTGTTCTACTTCATCTGAGCTTAACATACTGTTTGTTACCTGAATGTCAGTATCTACAAAACCTCTATTTCCAACATAACCGCCGTGGTTCTGAACTGTAACATTAAACAAATAAAACGGATCAGATGACTTGCTTCTTGCCTTTTCATAATCTTTTGTAATCTGTTCCATGTCTGTTTTATCAGAAATAAAGTTTCTTATAAACTCAGGTTTTTTGTAATATTCCATTGAATAGAAATGATTAAATCCTAAGCTGTTATATACATTCTCTCTGTTCCATCCGCTTCTCTTATATGGATGATATGAATTATTGCCCATATATCCCTGAGATACAAGAGTTCTTGTTAATGAAGGAACAACGCCCTTAACATAGTTGTTATATGGTACTGCTCTTGGTGCAAAAAACGCCAATGAATTTCCTGTTAAGAATTCAAATTCTGAGTTAGCAGTATTTGCCCCTTCAATCGACACATAAAGTTTACCCTTAATTGTATTTTTTGTAAGACTATGAATAAATGGCAAATAATCCTCTGATGTCTCAAAAGGTCCATCCACATTTAAATCTGCCAATGATTCATTCATGATTGCAATTACATTAGGCATTTTCTTTGTTTTTGCAGAATTTTTGTCTGTTGAATCTGACTTAAAATTCTTTGCTATTTTTTCAACGTCGTCTGTTGAGTATTCATCAGGTTTATTATTCTTAATATATTTCCATGATGTTGTAAATGACAACACACTGCCATTCTGAGCATATGTTAACTGTGGTTTCCACTGACTGTCAATAATGCCAGCATTTACTACCCCACTTGAATTAATATAGAAATTATATCCACCGATAACAATAGCAATAATAACTGCTACTGATACCAAACGTTTCTTTAATTTTAATCCTTTATAACTCTTTAAGCTAAACATTGCTCCTGAGAATGCCACTAAAAAGCTTACTGCCCAAAGAACATATATATCAAATGTATACTCAAAACTATCTGCCACATTTAAAGCTGTTCCAATTGATAAAACATCTGCCGCAAGCACAGGTATTCCTCTAAAGCCAAATACAAAATAGTTAGTTAACGCAAGAACAAACATTGCTATGCACATTAAAATAGCTGAATACTGTGTCTTGTTCGTAATTGCAAAAAATACAAATAGCACAATATAATAAATAATAATATTTAACAATCCTCTTACTGTAAACAAAGACTCTAAAATAGGTCCTACAGTAAAAGATGACAAACTTTCAACCATAAAGTAGGCAACTATAGGAGATACCCAGAATAAAATTCTCGAAAGAATCTTATCAAGTGATATGTTCTTGTTAAACTTCTTGTTAAACTTTTCTTCTATTACTCCAAAAGGTACTAAAACAAAAATAAGCGAAAGAATAAGCATTCCAAACATTATTCTTAAAGCACCTGTGTTATAAAACTGAAATTCCATGGAAATGGCTATTTTTTCTCCATCAGCCAACTTCTGCCCATCAATTGTTCCACTCTTTAAGTAACTGTTATTTTTGTCTGTTGTATATACACCGAATTTCTGTGGATTATAAGCATCTTCACACTGAATTATAAGTGTATAATATTCATTTCTTTTTAGTTTAGCAGGCTTCTCAAAAGTAAAATGAGTATACTTTCTTGTTTTCATTCCTGTTAACGGTTTTGAAGTAGTTGCAAGTTCATTTCCATCCTTGTCAACTACAGTAAGAATCATTGAACCCTTTGAACTTTCTCTTCCCTGATTGTCTATATAAATAGACATATCTTCCAAGGTTCCGTCATAACCTTTAAATTCCTGTGTACATTTACTATCTGATTTTAAATAATAAACCTTGGCATCTTCATACTTCTTGTGTCCTGTTCTAACAGTACTATATGCCAATCCGTTGTTTACTCCTACAAAAATAATGCCAGCCAATAAAAGAATTATGGAAATAATCCACTTAGTTCTGTCCCATTTTACTTTGTTATTCTTCTTTTTATTAAGATATGACTGAGTCTCTTGTTTTTCCTGCTCATTGTTTTTCAACGCAGATTCAATTTCTTTACGAGTTGTGTCTACATCGCTTTTAATATTAAACTTCATCTTAACTTCTCCGTTCATTTTATCTTTTTGTCTATCAACTACTCTGCTTAAAAAAAGATAGATGGTCTTAATTTCGGCCATCTATCTTTTACAAAAACGTCCTGCCAAACATTAAAGTTTTTTTCTAACTAATTACGTATTAAATATTTAAGCAACGTTTTTATATTAACACAATATTTTTATATTTTAAAGTTTTTTATTTAAATTCATCAAACCATTTAAAATCGTACCTTTAAAAGAACAGGTCTTTAGAACCTTAGTTATTGCCTGGGATGAAAACACTTCACTTAGCAAACAGGCAATTAATTTTCTTCATTTTACAAAAAACTGGTTTGAAAATATTTAATTTTTATTTCTTCATGGAGAGTTGTATACGTTTTCTTTCTTTGTCTACACTAAGAACTCTTACGTCTACAACGTCTCCTACAGAAACAACATCCAACGGATGTTTTATAAATTTGTTACTCATTTCTGATATGTGTACAAGTCCGTCCTGATGTACACCGATATCCACAAAAGCACCAAAGTCTATTACATTTCTTACTGTGCCTTTTAATTCCATTCCTTCTTTTAGGTCATCAAAATCTAAAACATCACTTTTCAAAATAGGCTTTGGCATTTCTTCTCTCGAATCTCTTCCCGGCTTTTCCAATTCTTTAATCATATCTCTTAATGTTATGGGATCAGTGCCTATTTCTTCGGCAACTTCCTTAACATCTTTTATTTCGTCAGTTAAATGAATATTTCCACCAAGAATATCCTTAGTTGAAAATCCGTATTTTTTTAAAAGTTTCTTTGCTGATGAATAACTTTCAGGATGAACACTTGTATAGTCAAGTGGTTCTTTTCCTTCTCTTATTCTCATAAATCCGGCACACTGTTCAAAAGCTTTAGGTCCAAGCTTTGCTACTGAAAGCAAATCTTTTCTGCTTTGAAACTGTCCGTTTTCTTCTCTATACTCAACTATGTTTTTTGCAATAGTCTTACTAATACCTGAAACATATTCAAGTAACGGTGCTGAGGCTGTATTTAAGTCAACGCCTACATTGTTAACGCAGTCTTCAACAATGTTAGATAATGCTTCATCCAGTTTCTTCTGATTCATATCGTGCTGATACTGACCAACCCCTATTGCTTTCGGTTCTATTTTTACAAGTTCAGCCAATGGGTCCTGTAATCTTCTTGCCATTGATGTGGCACTTCTTTGTCCAACATCAAAATTAGGAAATTCTTCTGTTGCAAGCTTACTTGCTGAATAAACGGAAGCTCCCGCTTCATTTACAATAATATATTCTACCTTTGTAGGGCATTCTTTTATAATGTCAACAATTACTGCTTCTGATTCCCTTGAAGCTGTACCGTTTCCAAGGGAAATAAGACTAACATTGTATTTCTTAATTATGTCAAGAACAATCTTCTTTGATTCAGCCACCTTATTCTGCGGTGCTGTAGGGAAAATTACCGTTGTATACAATACTTTTCCTGTGTTATCTACAACTGCAAGCTTACATCCTGTTCTAAACGCCGGATCCCAGCCCAAAACATTTCTTCCGGCAATAGGAGGCTGCATAAGTAATTGTTTAAGATTCTGTCCAAATACAGTTATTGCTCCATCTTCAGCTTTTTCCGTAAGCTGACTTCTTATTTCTCTTTCAATTGCCGGTTTTATAAGACGTTTAAAGCCATCTTCAATCGCCTCTTTTAACAGCGGTTTAAATTGAGATTCGCCTTTTATAATAACTTTGTCTAAGGATCCAATTATATTTTCTTCCGGCATTTCTATTTTTACATTTAATACTTTCTCTTTCTCACCTCTGTTAATGGCAAGAATTCTATGCCCCGGAATTTTATTTACCCCTTCGCTATAATCATAATAGTTTTCATATGGTGTTTTTTCCTCAGGATTTTTAGTATTGGAAACAATTAAACCATGTTTAACAACTATATTTCTAATAGCCTTACGGAACTCATCATTATCTGATACCATTTCTGCAATTATGTCTTTTGCTCCCTGAATTGCTTCTGCAACATTGGCTACACCTTTTTCTTCGTTAACAAAAGCTTTCGCCTCTTCTTCCGGATTTTTGTTTTTTTCCTGTTTTAAGAAAATATCAGCTAAAGGTTCAAGTCCTTTAGCCTTTGCCTCTGTGGCTCTTGTTTTTCTTTTAGGTCTGAAAGGTCTGTAAATATCATCCACTGCAACAATTGTTTCTGCCATGGCAATTTTAGACATTATTTCGTCTGTCATCTTGCCCTGCTCTGTTATGGAATCCACAACTGTTTTCTTCTTTTCTTCCAAATTTCTAAGATATTTCAAACGCTCATCAAGTGTTCTTAACTGCTCATCATTTAATTCACCTGTTACCGGTTTTCTATATCTTGCAATAAACGGAATGGTGTTTCCTTCATCTATAAGTTTTATTGCTGCATCAACCTGCCAAAGCTTAACTGAAAGCTCATTTGCAATAATATGATTAATGTTCATTACTAATTTCTCCTTTTTCATTTTTGATGTTTTGTATCATTTCTTTTCTTATACGATTTATGTGTCAAAACACTCAATTTTGATTTTTTTATATTCATTGTAAATGTCTGCTTGTATTTTTTCACAAGGATGTTATACTTCTTTTTATGTGTTTCTAAAGATATGTATATGTTTTTTTCAAATTCTTTAGTATTATAACAGATTTTTAATAATTTGTTTTTATTTTATGATATTTTTCTATGTAAAATATTGTGGCAGTTACTCATTTAGTTTCTGCTATTTTCATACAATTTTAGAAGGTGAGTTATGAATAGAGTAAAAAAAGAACTTCCAAAGTACAAACACGCCTGGCCTTTATTGTATTTTTTTATATATTTGCCATGGTTTTTAATATTAGAGCAAAAAATAACTCCGGATTATGCCGGATTACATATTATACATTGTCCCCTTGATGACATGATTCCATTCTGTGAATGGTTTGTAATACCATATCTGATTTGGTTTCTGTACATACCTGCTGTTTTTCTTTTTTTGTTTTACCATTCAAAGAAAGAATTCTATAGAATGTGTGCCTATGAGTTTACAGGAATGACAATTGCACTTATTGTATACACAGTATTTCCTAACGGACTTAATTTAAGATTGACAGATATTGGTCGCGACAACATTCTAGTAACTATCGTTCAGTTCCTTTACGCTAGCGATACACCTACTAATGTTTGCCCAAGCATTCACGTTTTTGCCACAATTTCTGCTCATCTTTGTTTGGTTAAAAGTAAGCATATGCAGAAACTTAATTCAAGAAAACGCATTAAGAAAGTTTCATGGGTTCTTACGGTTCTCATTTGCCTTTCAACTGTTTTCCTGAAACAGCACTCAGTAATTGATTTAATCTGCGGAGCCATACTTTCAATCGGATTATATTTTGTAGTATTTAAGTGGTGGTTCGGCAAGGTTAAATTCCCTGCACCAAATGTAAAAGACCCACGAAAACATGAAGTATTGTACTTCTTGAATAAGAAAAAATAGAGCCTTTAAAAAACCTGCATCAGCAAAGCCAATGCAGGTTAATATTTTTAATGTATTTATTTCAAGTAAGTTCTTACTGAGCATCCTTAATTGAGAAGCTGATTCTTCCCATCTTATCTTTTCCAAGACACTTACATTTAACCTTGTCACCAAGTGTAAGGTAATCTTCTACATGCTCAACTCTTTCCTTAGCAATCTTAGAAATGTGAACCATTCCTTCCTTGCCAGGAGCAAATTCGATGAAAGCACCAAATTCCTTAATGCTTACAACTGTTCCTTCAAGAATCATTCCTTCTTCGAAATCAGTTACAATTGTCTTAATGTACTTAAGAGCCTTATCAATCATATCCTTGTCAACGCCACATACTGAAACCATTCCTTCATCAGAAATGTCAATCTTTACGCCTGTTTCTTCGATAATGGCATTGATAACCTTACCACTCTTACCTACAACATCACCAATCTTATCAGGATTAATCTGGATTGTTTCAATCTTTGGTGCATATGCGTTAACTTCTTTACGAGGTTCAGCAATTGCAGGTTTCATACATGTATCCATAATGAATAATCTTGCTTCTCTTGTTCTTGCAATAGCACCTTCAACGATGTCTCTTGTAAGACCGTGAATCTTAATATCCATCTGGATTGCTGTAATACCCTCTGTAGTACCTGTTACCTTAA
>OLNM01001066.1_pt1 | contig 22050 bp, 17 predicted proteins | sample 1672391 | NCBI WGS metagenome assembly OLNM01 (sample SAMEA3136680, study PRJEB25190) | human gut metagenome | reverse complement strand
GTGGCCTTGATTGTCAAGTTTGCTGGGAATGCCTGGATTGATAAAGTACTTCCACCGATTGTAGTAGGGCCAATTATCATTGTGATCGGCTTGAGCCTTGCCTCAACAGCTGTGAGCGATGCGACCATGATCGATGGAAAATACAGCGGTACGAGCCTGCTTATTTCAATGGTCACTCTTTTTGCTGTTATTCTCTTTAATATGTATGGCAAGAAAATTATCGGAGTGATTCCTATTTTGCTAGGGTTGATCGTAGGTTACCTCTTCTCTCTTGTCTTAGGTCTGGTTACCGGCCAAGAGATTATCCACTTTGCATCCGTTGCTTCAGCCAAATGGTTCCAAATTCCAAGCTTTGATATCCCATTTGTTAATTATGATTTTAAATTGTACCCAAGTGCCATTTTGACCATGGCTCCAATTGCTTTTGTGACGATGACAGAGCACTTTGGTCACGTGATGGTCTTGAATAGTCTGACAGGTCGAGATTTCTTCCAAGATCCTGGTTTGGACCATACTCTTACAGGAGATGGTTTGGCACAAATCATTGCAGGATTTTTCGGAGCTCCTCCGGTTACATCTTATGGTGAAAATATCGGGGTGATGGCCTTGAATAAGATCTATTCAGTATATGTTATCGCAGGTGCAGCAGTGATTGCGGTTGTCATGAGCTTTATTGGGAAGCTATCAGCACTCTTGCACTCTATTCCAACTCCTGTATTGGGAGGTTTGTCTATTGCCCTCTTTGGGGTTATCGCTGCTAGCGGTTTGAAAATCTTAGTTGAACATCAGATTGATTTTGATAATAAAAAGAATCTCTTGATTGCAAGTGTTATCTTGGTATCAGGGATCGGTGGTTTAATGATTGACCTTGCTGGCCTTCAAATCACTGGTGTCGCAACATCAACGATTCTAGGAATCGTGTTGTATCAAATCCTTCCAGAACCAAAAGCTGACGAGGCTTAGTTTGTTCTGGTGTTGAAAAAGTTTTAATGGATTCAATCATCATAAAAAACGAGGAACAAACTCTGATGGCAGAGCTGGTGTTCCTCGTTTTTTTATTATGGATCGATTTCCAAAGAGGCATTCCTTCATTAGTTGAATGCATTTTTAAAAAGGTAATGCTTATTATCGTGGTGGAAGACCAAGGGCGATGCGCCCGTATCGGCTGATTCGTGTAATTTTCCAAGCGGGTGACCAGGTCACTTCGACCTTGACATCTTCGATCCCCTCGATCTCTTTTAGGCGAGCGACGATTTCGATCGGAAGGCTCTCAGCACAGCTACAAGCCGTATCGGTAAAGGTCATAACCACCTTGCAAGTGCCGGCTTCATCTAGATGGATCTCGTAGATCAGTCCCAGATTATAAACATCTAACTCAACATCGGTATCAAATACAAGCTCCAATTTTTCGATTAACGACTTCTCTAGTGCCAGGGCGCGGTCATTGATTTTGATATCCTCTCTCATCGCAAGATCCTTTCAGTGTAGTATGGCTTCCATTTTCTCATAATTCGGCTGATAAGGCAAGAAGAGAAAGAGGTTTTGAACGTGTCGAACGAAGGAAATTCGGTCCAGTCTCCATTTCTCTTCGAATTTGTGGTAAAATAGAGGCAAAAGTAAGACAAAGGATGAAGGCTATGAAATTACAAAAACCAAAAGGGACCCAGGATATCCTTCCTGGCGATTCAGCGAAATGGCAATATGTAGAAGGCTTTGCACGCAAGGTCTTTGCGCGATACAATTATGATGAAATCCGCACACCGATCTTCGAACATTATGAAGTCATCAGCCGTTCAGTAGGGGATACGACGGATATCGTTACCAAAGAAATGTATGACTTCTATGACAAGGGAGACCGTCATATCACGCTTCGTCCAGAAGGAACAGCTCCTGTTGTCCGCTCCTATGTAGAAAATAAACTCTTTGCGCCTGAGGTACAAAAACCAAGTAAGTTCTATTACATAGGCCCAATGTTCCGCTACGAACGTCCTCAAGCAGGTCGTTTGCGTCAATTCCACCAAATTGGGGTAGAATGCTTTGGATCGAGCAATCCTGCAACGGATGTCGAAACCATTGCCATGGCAGCGCAATTCCTGAAAGAACTAGGGATTGATAATGTGACCTTGCACTTGAACACCTTGGGAAGCCCTGCTAGTCGTCAGGCTTATCGTCAAGCCTTGATTGATTACCTCTTGCCAATGAAGGATCAATTGTCTAAGGACAGCCAACGTCGCTTAGAAGAAAATCCGCTTCGTGTCTTGGATTCAAAAGAAAAAGAAGACAAGGCGGCGGTTGAACAGGCTCCTTCCATCCTAGACTATCTAGATGAAGAAAGCCAAGCGCATTTTGATGCGGTTCGTCGGATGTTAGAAGACTTGGGGGTAGCCTATGTCATCGATACCAATATGGTGCGTGGCTTGGATTACTACAACCACACGATTTTTGAGTTCATTACAGAAATTGAAGGCAATGAATTAACAGTCTGTGCAGGTGGTCGCTATGATGGTTTGGTTGAATACTTCGGTGGCCCTGCGACAGCTGGTTTTGGATTTGGTATCGGTGTGGAACGGATCCTTCTCGTTCTTGAAAAGAAAGGCATTGAATTACCGATCGAAACAGGCCTAGATGCCTATATCGCTGTCCTAGGAGATGAGGTCAATGAAGCAGCGCTTAGCTTGGTTCAAGCCCTTCGAATCCAAGGTTTCAAGGCAGAACGTGATTACCTTGGACGCAAGCTCAAGGCACAATTTAAGTCAGCAGATGTCTTTGCGGCCAAAGCCTTGATTACCTTAGGAAGTAGTGAAGTTGAGAGCGGTCAAGTTACTGTGAAAAATAACCAAACTCGTCAAGAAGTAACGGTAGCTCTTGAAAAATTGAAGAAAGACTTCCCATCTGTTTTAGCAGAGTTGGGATTGGCTTGATCAAGTCTTTCAGACACCTGTAAAACAGATTCGCATGGGAGTAGGAGCAAAGTCGTTGCGCCTGCTCTCTTTTATCTAGCTTCTGTTTGCCGACCTTTGCCAAGATTTGGCGAAAAGCCGTTAAATTTTCTGACATTTATGATATAATGAGAAGACTACTAGTAAAGGAATGAATCAGTCATGACATTAGTTTACCAATCAACACGAGATGAAAAAAATACTGTAACAGCTAGTCAAGCCATCCTTCAAGGATTGGCGACAGATGGCGGTTTGTTTACTCCAGTCTCTTATCCTCAAGTAGAGCTGGATTTTGATACCCTCAAAGACGCTTCTTACCAAGAAGTGGCCAAGCTTGTTTTGTCAGCCTTTTTGGACGACTTTACAGCAGAAGAGTTGGACTACTGTATTTCTCATGCTTATGACAGCAAGTTTGATACTCCAGCCATTGCTCCGCTTGTCAAACTCGATGGTCAATACAATTTGGAACTCTTCCACGGTTCCACCATTGCCTTTAAAGATATGGCTTTGTCGATCTTGCCTTACTTTATGACAACAGCAGCTAAAAAGCACGGTTTGGAAAATAAAATTGTCATCTTGACGGCGACTTCTGGAGATACTGGAAAAGCTGCGATGGCAGGTTTTGCTGATGTTCCAGGAACAGAGATCATTGTCTTTTATCCAAAAGATGGTGTCAGCAAGGTGCAAGAATTGCAAATGACGACTCAGACTGGAGACAATACCCATGTCATCGCCATCGATGGAAACTTTGACGATGCCCAAACCAATGTCAAACACATGTTCAATGATGTGGCGCTCCGTGAAAAATTAGCAGCCAAGAAGATGCAATTCTCATCAGCCAACTCTATGAACATTGGCCGTTTGGTGCCTCAGGTTGTCTATTACGTATACGCCTATGCGCAATTGGTGAAGACAGGCCAAATCACAGCGGGAGAAAAAGTCAACTTTACCGTCCCAACAGGAAACTTTGGAAATATCTTGGCAGCTTTCTATGCCAAACAAATCGGTCTTCCAGTTGGAAAATTGATCTGTGCGTCAAATGAAAACAATGTCTTGACAGACTTCTTCAAAACACATGTCTATGATAAGAAACGTGAGTTCAAGGTGACCACTAGCCCATCAATGGATATTTTGGTCTCTTCAAACTTGGAACGCTTGATTTTCCACTTGGTAGGCAATGATGCCACAAAGACCAAAGAATTGATGGAAAGCCTTGTTGCAACAGGTCAGTACCAATTGTCCAACTTTGATGCAGACATCTTAGATTTGTTTGCGGCTGCATACGCAGATGAAGCAGAAACTGCTGCAGAGATCAAGCGGGTCTATGAAGCGTCTGATTACATCGAAGACCCTCATACAGCCGTAGCATCAGCCGTTTATCAAAAATACCGGACCCAAACAGGGGATACTGCTAAAACAGTCATTGCCTCTACAGCAAGTCCTTATAAATTCCCAGTTGTAGCAGTAGAAGCGGTGACAGGTGAGACAGGTCTAGGCGATTTCGAAGCCTTGGCTAAATTACACACACTCTCAGGTGTTCCTGTGCCACCGGCTGTAGACGGCCTTGAAACTGCACCGGTTCGCCATCGTACAAGCGTGGCAGCCAAAGACATGCAAGCAGCCGTAGAAGACTACTTGGGACTTTAATTCTCTGTATTAGAAAGATCAAAAGAGCCGTTTGGCTCTTTTATATACTCATGAATTCATACAAAAAAATCTTAAATATCGCCCTTCCTGCCATGGGTGAAAATTTCTTACAAATGCTGATGGGCATGGTGGACTCTTATTTAGTGGCTCACCTGGGCTTGATTGCCATTTCAGGTGTTTCCGTCGCAGGAAACATCATCACCATCTATCAAGCCATCTTTTTGGCACTGGGTGCGGCAGTTGCCAGTGTCATGTCCAAAAGCTTGGGTGAAAAAAATCAAGAAAATATTGCCTACCATGCGACAGAGTCACTGAAGGTGACCTTACTGTTGAGTGCTCTCTTAGGAGGGGCTTCGCTGTTATTTGGACGCCAGATGATTTCGCTGTTGGGGACTGAAGCTGCAGTAGCCGAAAGCGGGGGGATTTACCTTTCCTTGGTTGGCGGGACCATAGTTCTCTTAGGATTGATGACGACCTTGGGCTCCTTGGTTCGGGTGGCCAACAATCCACGTATTCCTATGTATGTGAGCCTGTTGACCAATGTTTTGAATGCTTTATTCTCCTCTGTGGCCATTTTCCTTTTTGGCTGGGGGATTGTCGGTGCGGCCTTAGGGACAGTGCTGGCCCGTCTGGTGGGCGTCATCCTCTTGTGGCGAAAGGTCCAGTTACCCTTTGCACCTCTTCGTTGGGGATTGGATCGTAAGCTCTTGAACTTAGCACTTCCAGCTGCCGGAGAGCGGCTGATGATGCGGGCTGGAGATGTGGTAATCATTGCGATCGTGGTTGCTTTTGGGACCGAGGCAGTCGCAGGAAATGCCATCGGAGAGACCTTGACCCAGTTTAACTACATGCCGGTGTTTGGAGTGGCCACAGCGACGGTCATGCTCGTAGCACGGATCCTGGGTGAAGGTGATCTTGAGCAGATTGCCCGCCTTCGAAAGCAGTCTTACTGGTTGTCCTTCGTGTTAATGTTACCCATTGCCTTGGGAATCTTTTTCGGTGGCACTCTTCTGACCCATCTCTACACACAAGATACAAAAGCAGTAGAAGCTAGTTTATCGGTTGTCCTCTTTTCTTTGTTGGGAACGCCGTTTACAGCAGGAACGGTCATCTATACAGCTGTTTGGCAAGGCTTGGGAAATGGGAAGCTTCCATTTTATGCGACGACGATTGGCATGTGGGTCATTCGAATTGGAGCCGGTTATCTGCTTGGAGTAACCCTTGGCTTTGGCCTTCCAGGGGTCTGGACGGGGACGCTGCTCGACAATGGCTTCCGTTGGCTATTTTTGAGTCAACTTTATAGACGAAAAGTAGGAGAGAAAAAATGACAAAACGAGCCTTTATTTGGGATTTGGACGGAACTTTGCTGGATTCCTATGATGCTATTTTAGCAGGTCTTGAGGAGACCTATGCAACTTATCAGCTTCCCTTTGACCGAGCCAGCATTAAAGACTACATCTTGAAGCATTCGGTTCAAGATCTTTTAGTAGCCGTGGCGGAGGAGTATCATCTGGATGTGACCGACTTGAATCATCGCCGAGCAGAAAGTCTAGCGGAGAAAAATGCCCAGGTCCTTCTGATGGATGGGGCGCGTGATGTCCTATCCTGGGGACAAGAAGCTGGAATTGAGCAGTTTGTCTATACTCATAAGGGAGAGAATGCCTTTGTCATCCTACGGGATTTGGGTTTGGAATCTTTTTTTACAGAGATTTTGACCAGTCAAAGTGGTTTTGCCCGCAAGCCTGACCCAGAAGCTGCTATGTATCTGATGGAGAAGTACGGGTTGGAGCCAGAAAATACCTACTATATTGGGGATCGGAGCCTGGATATTGACTTTGCAAGAAATAGCCAGATTCAGAGTATCAATTTCTTGGCGTCTGACTATCAAGGTAATCATCAGATGAACACCTTACTAGATATTCCAGTTATTTTAAACGCTGAAAAGAATCTGTAAAGAATTTGTTTTCATTTTGAAATAAAGTCGTAAGCTTTCTTTAAGAAATGTCCGCTATAATAGAACCATAAACAAAGACCTCCTAACTTTGTTTAGAAAAATCCTAAAACTTTTCTTTTTCATAATAATCTCCCTAAGAGTCGCCCAATCAGGCGGCTTTTTTTGTGTGAAAAAACAGTGCAAGCTCTTTTTCTTGCTAGGATAGAAGAAAAAGTTTATAATTGACTTATCAATTATTGATTTATCAAAAATAATACGGAGAAGGAATATGGCAGAAATAAATGATTTGCTCTACCAACTACGTTTGGCAGATCAATCAACTACGCAACTTTTTGAAAAGCGCCTAGGGATTAGCTTAACACGTTATCAAATTTTGCAGGATTTATTAGAACAAGCGCCTTGCAATCAGATCGCGGTTCAGGAACGCTTGCAGATTGATCCAGCGGCTTTAACCCGGCATTTCAAAATATTGGAAAAGGAAGGATTTGTCCATCGGAGTCGAAATCCAAAGAATCAGCGGGAAATCTTAATTCATTTGACGGATACGGCCTATAATCGTTTGGTCAAACATCCCCCTCGCCATCATGTGGCGGTGAAAGAACAGATGAGTCGGATTTTGACTGCTCAAGAACAAGAGCAATTTTCTTACCTGCTGGACAAATTAGTATCTGGCATTGAACAAATAACAGTTGAATAAAAAGGAGAATCTACGATGTCATTACTGACGATTATTTTAGCAAGTCTTGCTGCACTGGAGCATTTATATATTTTTTATTTGGAGAGCATCAGAACCACATCTGATACCACAAGTCGGGTTTTCAACATGGATAAAGAAGAACTCGCTCGCCCATCTGTGACCTCTTTATTTAAGAATCAAGGGATATACAATGCCTTGATTGGTGTCTTCCTCTTGTATGGATTGTTTGTCTCTAAAAATAGTGAAGTTGTTACAATTTTTGTGCTCTTTATTATTGGAGCTGCGGCCTACGGTGCGATGACAGCCAATAAAAAGATTATCTTGACCCAAGGTGGTCCTGCAATTTTGGCTTTGTTGAGTATCCTATTTTTGGGATAAAAAGGACAGGCCCCTAGGGATCTTTGAGCTGATTTTATTAAATAAGTGTAGAAAAAAGTATAAAAAAAGACTAAAAATTTTATTGACTTTCTAAGAAAAAGGGTTATAATGGTAGCAACAGAAAAGTAATGAGTCAGCTATTTTCAGGGAGCTTGTGGGAATTGTGAACAAGCAATAGCGACTGATGAAAATTGGACTGTTATGATCAATGAATTCTAACCCATGTGAATTCGGTTGGCACCCCTTACCGTGCAACTCCTTGATAGAGGAGATAGAGATGTAGGGAAAGACCAGCTATTTTTCCCTATAAAAGAGGTGGCACCGCGGACACTACGCCCTCACACAGTTTTTGTGTGAGGGCTTTTCTATGTGCCTTAGCAAGCGAAGCGCGCTTAGGCACATAGATCCCAAAGCGCAAACAGAGCGATGGGATATCCTTGATCGCCTTAGCAAGCGACGTTACGATTCATTAGAAAAAGAGTTCTAAAAGAGAGGTTTCTGATATGAAAAAAGTTTTATCTGCTGATGTGTTGAGTCCAATTTTGGCTTATATGCGTTTGGATGCGCCCCATAAAATGATCTTGGAGTCGATCCCTCGTGAAAAAGAGAATGCGCGTTTTTCAATTGTAGCCTATCGGCCAGTCAGTGAAGTCAAGTTTGAAAATGGCGTCCTCTATTACAATGATCAAATTGTTGAAGAGGATCCTTTGGACTTTTTGAATCGCATCACGGTCAAAACGAAAACTTCCGAAGAACTTCCTTTTAACGGTGGGGCGATTGGATTTGTCGGCTATGACTTGATTGGCCTCTATGAGAACATTGGTTCCATTCCTGAAGATACGATCGGCACCCCAGATCTCCACTTTTTCTTATATGAAAGCTATGTGATTTTTGATCACAAAAAGGAAAAGGTCTATGTGGTGGAAGAGAACCTCTATAGTGGACGGAGTGAAGCAGAGCAAGCGTCGAGCTTGGAGCAAGTATTAGCACAGTTGGCAAGACCTGCAAAAGAAGAGTTTCAGGACAAGGACCTGCATGCGCTTCATTTCCACAATCATTTGGAGCAAAAAGAGTTTGAGGAAATGGTGGCCCTAGCGCGGGACTATATTCGAAAAGGGGATATGTTCCAATGCGTGCTTAGTCAACGTTTTTCAGCTGATTTTTTAGGTAAACCATTGGATTATTACCGCAATTTGCGCGTGACCAATCCTTCGAATTATCTCTACTTTTATGATTTTGGGGAGTATCAAATTATCGGGGCCAGTCCAGAAAGTCTGGTGTCGGTCAAGGATCGAGTGGTGACAACCAATCCCATTGCTGGCACGCGACCAAGAGGGATCGATGAGGAGTCTGATCGGCAATTGGCAGCTGATTTGGCAGGGGATCCAAAAGAAGTCGCAGAACACCGGATGTTGGTGGATCTAGGGCGAAACGATATTGGTCGTATCGCTCAAAATGGGTCAGTTGAAGTGACCAAATATATGGAAGTGGAATTCTTCCGTTATGTCATGCACCTGACGAGTGTGGTCAAGGGTCAATTACTTCCTGGACTAGCCTCCATTGAGGCTCTGAAGGCAACTCTTCCAGCTGGGACCGTTTCGGGTGCTCCTAAGATTCGAGCCATGAAGCGGATCTATGAGGCAGAAAAAGAGAAACGAGGAGTCTACGCAGGTGCTATTGGCTATCTCTCTGTGACGGGGGATCTCGATTTTGCTATTGCGATTCGAACCATGATCCTCAAAAATAAGAAGGCTTATGTGCAGGCCGGAGCAGGAATCGTTTATGATTCGATCGCTGAAAATGAATACCAAGAAACCGTCAATAAGGCAAAATCGATGACAAGGATTGGAGAAGAAGGATGATTTTATTAGTCGATAATTACGATTCATTTACCTACAATTTAGCACAGTATATCGGAAAATTTGATGAGGTCCAGGTGCTTCGAAATGATGATCCGGATTTGTACCAGGTTGCCCAAGAAGCAGATGCCTTGGTCTTTTCTCCAGGTCCAGGTTGGCCAAAGGATGCGGGCAAGATGGAGGAGATGATCCGAGATTTCGCGGGGGTCAAACCAATCTTGGGGATTTGCTTGGGGCATCAAGCGATTGCGGAAGTTTTTGGAGGGCGCTTGGGATTGGCACCACAGGTCATGCATGGCAAACAAAGCCAGATCCAGCTAGAAGCTCCCTCTCCGCTATACGCGGGTGTCGCAAAAGAGGTCCCAGTCATGCGTTACCATTCGTTGACGATTGAAGACATGCCAGAGGATTTTGTCATTACCTCTCGGACGACGGATGACCAAGCGATTATGGGAATTCAACACCGTAGCTTACCGATTTATGGTTTTCAATACCATCCAGAAAGTATCGGGACGCCAGATGGGCTCAAGACCATCGAAAATTTTGTCAAACTAGTCAAGGAGCGGAAGATGAAACAAGTGCTTGCAAAAGTAGCGGAAGGAATGGATCTAACCGGTGCAGAGTTAGAAGCTGCTATGGAGGAAGTCGTTGCTGGTCGTGCTTCAGAAGCACAGGTGACGGCCCTTCTTCTAGGTCTCAAAATGAAGGGGGAAACGGTTGAAGAGCGGACGGCTATTGCAAAAGTGATGCAGGCCTATGCAGTCGCTATTCCTACAGAAGTTCAAGGAGCAATGGACAATTGTGGAACGGGGGGCGATCGTTCGTATAGTTTCAATATTTCAACAACAGCTGCCTTCGTCCTTGCTGGTGGTGGCATCAAGATGGCGAAACACGGAAATCGTTCGATCTCTTCTAAATCTGGTTCTGCGGATGTACTAGAAGCTCTAGGGATTAACCTTGATTTGGGTCCAGAAGACTTGGGACGAGTGTTTGAAAAGGCGGGGATTGTCTTCCTATTTGCCAAAAATCTGCATCCTGGCATGCGCTATATTATGCCCGCTCGCTTGGCACTAGGGGTGCCAACGGTGATGAACTTAACCGGTCCTCTTATCAATCCGATTCCTCTAGAAACCCAGCTATTGGGAACCAGTCGTCCAGATATGCTAGAAAGTACGGCGGAGATTCTAAAGAATTTGGGTCGAAAACGCGCAGTGGTGGTAAGTGGCCCGCAAGGTTTGGATGAGGCAGGCCTTGATGGGGAAACCCAGCTCGCTATTCTGGAAGATGGACAGGTTACCTTATCCAGTTTTCAACCAGAAGATATCGAAATGGAGCGCATCGAAATTGATCAAGTACGTGGTGGAGACGCCAAACGCAATGCGGAAATATTGCTCAGCGTCTTGAAGAATGAAGCGAGTCCCTTCTTAGAGGTGACTGTCTTGAATGCTGGCCTTGGTTTTTATGCCAACGGCAAGGTAGATTCTATCAAGGAGGGGATTGCCTTGGCACGTGAAGTGATTGCCAGTGGGGCTGCCCTTGAGAAATTGAGATTATTACAGGAGTATCAAAAATGAGTCAAGAATTCTTGCCAAAGATTCTAAAGGAAAAGGCGCGTGAAGTGGCTGCGATGAAAGAAGAGGAACTCCAACCTTTGCGCGAGACCTACCGCCTGTATGATTACCTAAAGAGTCATCCAGAAAAGCTTCAGGTCATTGCGGAAGTGAAAAAGGCCAGCCCGAGTCTGGGAGATATTCATGTTGATGTGGATATCGTCGCGCAGGCTAAGACTTACGAAGAAAATGGGGCCGTGATGATTTCTGTCTTGACCGATGAAGTGTTTTTCAAGGGCAGTATCGAGTATCTCCGGGAAATATCTAGTCAGGTGCGTATCCCCACCCTCAACAAAGATTTCATTGTGGATGAAAAGCAAATAATTCGGGCGCGAAACGCAGGGGCGACCGTGATCTTGTTGATAGTTGCAGCCTTGCCAGAGGCTCGTCTGAAAGAACTCTATGAGTTTGCGACCCATCTTGGCCTGGAGGTCTTGGTGGAGACCCATAATCTGACAGAACTAGAGGTCGCTCACCGGATTGGGGCTCAGATCATCGGGGTCAATAATCGCAACTTGGTGACCTTTGAGACAGATCTCCATACTAGCCTTGAATTGGCGACAAGCTTTGAACAAGAACCGGTTTACATCTCTGAGTCTGCTATTTTCACAGCAGCAGACGCGCGTATGCTGGCTCCTTATTTTAATGGCATTCTCGTTGGGACAGCCCTCATGAAGGCAGACAATGTGGCTGAAAAAGTAAAGGAGTTGCAGATTGACAAAGGTTAAAATTTGCGGATTGTCCACTCCGGAAGCTGTCCAGACAGCTGTTGAAGCCGGTGCGGACTACATTGGTTTTGTCTTTGCACCAAGCAAACGGCAAGTGACGCTGGAGCAAGCTCGGCAGTTGGCTACAGGGATTCCAAAGGGGGTTCAAAAAGTCGGTGTTTTTGTATCACCACAAAGAGAAGAAGTGGAGCAAGCTTGCCAAGTTGTAGGGTTGGATCTGATACAAGTGCATGGGCCGATAGATGATACCATCTTGCAAGAGCTTCCCCAACAGACGATTCGTGCTGTTCAAGTGGGGAAAGATGCAGCTCTTCCTGAGACCAGTGCCGATTATCTGCTCTTTGATGCTCCTGTAGCAGGAAGTGGAGAGACTTTTAACTGGCAAGAACTCGAAAGTCAAAACGTTACAAAGCCCTTCTTTATTGCAGGAGGCTTGACGGAAGACAATGTAGCAGATGCCATTCGCTTCTTTCATCCTTATGCGGTGGATGTATCCAGTGGGGTCGAGACAAATGGAATAAAAGATCAAGAAAAGATAAAACGATTTATAGAAAGGGTCAAGCATGGCATATAAACAACCAGATAAAAACGGATTTTACGGGCGGTTCGGGGGACGATTTGTCCCTGAAACCTTGATGACAGCAGTTTTAGAATTAGAAGAAGCCTACAGAGAAAGTCAAGCAGATCCTTCTTTTCAAGCAGAATTGGATCAGCTTCTGAAACAATATGTCGGTCGGGAAACACCGCTCTATTACGCTAAGAATCTTACCAAGTATGTCGGTGGAGCCAAGATTTTTCTTAAAAGAGAAGACCTCAACCACACAGGGGCTCATAAAATTAATAATGCCCTAGGACAGGTTTTATTGGCACATCGGATGGGCAAAAAGAAGATCATCGCAGAAACAGGGGCCGGACAGCACGGTGTTGCAACAGCAACGGCTGCCGCTTTATTTGATATGGAATGTACCATCTACATGGGGGAAGAAGATATCAAACGCCAAGCCCTCAATGTCTTTCGGATGGAATTGTTGGGCGCCAAGGTTCAATCAGTAACAGATGGGTCACGTGTTCTCAAGGATGCGGTCAATGCTGCCCTTAGAGCCTGGGTAGCAAATGTGGAGGATACCCACTATATCATGGGTTCTGCTCTAGGACCTCATCCATTCCCAGAGATTGTCCGTGATTTTCAAAGTGTCATCGGTCGAGAAGCCAAACGCCAATTTGCAGAGCAAAATGATGGTGCATTACCAAATGCAGTTTTAGCCTGTGTAGGAGGCGGATCGAACGCCATTGGCCTCTTTTATCCTTTTGTTGAAGATACATCTGTTGCCATGTATGGGGCAGAAGCTGCTGGGCTTGGAGTAGATACAGACCAGCATGCAGCAACCTTGACCAAGGGGCGTCCGGGAGTCCTTCACGGTGCCTTGATGGATGTTTTACAGGATGCCCATGGACAGATTTTAGAAGCCTTCTCGATTTCAGCAGGTCTCGATTACCCAGGGATTGGGCCAGAGCATTCTTATTTCCATGATATCAAGCGGGCAACCTATGTGCCTGTGACAGACCAAGAAGCCCTAGAAGCCTTTCAATTGCTTTCAAAAGTAGAAGGAATCATTCCAGCTCTGGAATCGAGCCATGCTATCGCCTATGCAGTGAAATTGGCCAAGGAGATGGGGCCTGAAAAATCCATGATCGTTTGCTTATCAGGTCGTGGGGATAAAGATGTGGTACAAGTCAAAGACCGCCTAGAACAAGAGAGAGGAGAGTAAGATGGGAAAGACCTTAACAGAGCATTTACAAAAGCTGAAAGACCAGCAGCAAGGGATCTTTGTTCCTTATATTATGGCAGGAGATCATGAAAAAGGCTTAGCAGGTTTGCAGGAAACCATCCAATTTTTGGAGGAGCTTGGTGTCTCAGCTATTGAGGTTGGCATTCCTTTTTCAGATCCGGTGGCAGATGGCCCTGTGATTGAAGAGGCAGGGCTACGAAGTTTAGCCCATGGGACGACAACAGAGGAACTGGTGCAAACGATCCAGCGTCTGGAGACAAGTGTTCCTTTGGTCATCATGACCTATTTCAACCTCTTGTTCCAATATGGGCTCGAAAACTTCTTTAGAGATGTAGAAGGAACAGCGGTCAAGGGAGTGATTATTCCGGATCTTCCTCATGAGCATGCGGATCTGGTAGAGCCTCTCTTAGTGGATAAAGACATCGCTTTGGTGCCGCTAGTGAGCTTAACCACCGGAATCGAGCGCCAGAAGAAATTGATCCATGATGCAGAAGGATTTATCTATGCCGTTGCTGTCAATGGAGTGACGGGGAAAGCTGGTAGCTATCGAGATGACTTGGACCATCACTTGGCCCAATTACACGAAATAGCGTCCATTCCTGTTTTAACAGGTTTTGGAGTTTCCAGCATGGAGGATGTTCACCGTTTCAACAAGGTCTCAGATGGGGTGATTGTGGGGTCCAAAATCGTTAAGGCTCTCCACCAAGGGGAGACAGACGCCATCGCTCGTTTTATTTCTCAAGCAGTGAAGGGCTAGAAGCTTCATTTCATTCATCATCAGCTTGATTCTCCTAGATCAAGCTCTTTGTCTACTATTTTAAACATTCCCCTCGTTTGTCTTTACAAACGAGGCTTTCTCGTTACAATAGAGGTAGTAACAAGAAAAGAGGAGAAGAGAATGATAAGCCTTGAAGAGATTGATCAAGTCGTCCAGTCAGGTCCTTTTGAACCAACCTGGGACTCTCTTAGCCATCAAATCTGTCCAGATTGGTATCGAGATGCCAAATTTGGAATGTTTATCCACTGGGGTGTCTACAGTGTACCTGCCTTTGGTTCAGAATGGTATTCGCGAAATATGTATATACAAGGGAATCCTTGTTATGACTATCATCGAGAGCATTTTGGAGACCAGGCCGGCTTTGGCTACAAGGATCTCATTCCTCTTTTTACAGCCGATCGCTTTGATCCGGCATCTTGGCTAGATCTCTTTCAAAAAGCGGGAGCCCAGTATCTTTTTCCAGTTGCGGAGCACCACGATGGTTTTCAGATGTATGCCTCTACTCTCTCGCCTTATAATAGCTTAGAAATGGGGCCGAGACGAGATGTCTTAGGAGAGCTGAGGGAGGAAGCAGAAAAACGTGGCCTGCACTTCTGTACGTCCTCTCACCGGGCAGAACACCAGTTTTTCTTTTCACATGGCAAGGAATTCACTAGTGACATTCCGCAAGAAGTCCCAAGAGACAGCCTTTATTGGCCAGCCAAACCAGAGCCCAAGGATCATTTTGATCTGACTTCCAAGCCTTATCCAAGCAAAGAATTCTTGGAAGATTGGCTGTTGCGAACCTGTGAACTGGTGCGGGACTACCAGCCAGAGCTCCTTTATTTTGACTGGTGGATCCAGCATGAGAGTTTCCGTCCCTACTTGATGCGCTTTTTGGCTTATTATTACAATCTAGCAGCACAAGAGGATCGCAAGGTGGCTGTTTGTTACAAACAGGATGCCCTCCCTTTCGGTTCAGGAATCGTTGAGATGGAGCGGGGAGGATACGGAGAGACGCAAGCCTTTCCGTGGCAAATGGATACCGCGATCGCCCGTAATTCTTGGTGCTATACCCAGGATCTAGCCTACAAGACCAGTAAGGAATTGCTACAAAATTTAGTTGATGTTGTGGCCAAAAATGGCAATCTTCTGCTCAATATTGGACCCAAGGCAGATGGCACGATCCCTGAGCAAGACCAAGACATCCTCACAGAGATCGGGGACTGGCTGGCGGTAAATGGAGAAGCCATTTATCAGAGTCGGCCTTGGCGGGTGTCATCGGACGGACCGACCGAGGCCCAGGAAGGTTCCTTCTCAGACGGGCAAGCGCCACTCTATACCAGCCAAGATTTCCGCTATACCATGCGTGATGGCTTTCTTTATGCCATCCAGCTGGAACCAAGTGGAAGGACAGAAGAGCTGACCTTGCCGTCTCTCGCCTATGATCTCAAGCAACCGAGAATTCTTCATGCGCGCATTCAAAAGCTAGAGCTCCTTGGAGAAAGTCAGCTCCTTTCTTGGAGCCAAGATGAGACAGGGCTCCATCTTCAGTTACCAGCTTGTAGGAAAAAACAACCGCGTGTTTTGCGCCTCAGCTTTTAGTTTTCTTGAAGCTTTCTATAAGGAATCGTTTAGGTTTCTCTTGTATACTGTACTCATCCAATAAGAAATGAGGTACAGAAAATGAAAATCTCAGTTAATTATCCAAAACGCTTTAAGAAATTGCCACAACAAGGTTCTTGTTACGGCGAATAAACACTTCTCTTCATTTTTCATAAGAAACTCCTAAAGAAGGCTCTACCCGAAAGGGTAGAGTTTTTATGTACCAGAGACCTTGTGATTCGTGGTATAATAGGCCTATGGAAAAAAAGAATAAATTACTACTCATCGACGGGTCTTCCGTCGCTTTTCGTGCCTTTTTCGCACTCTATAATCAAATTGATCGCTTCAAAAATGCCAATGGTCTGCATACCAATGCGGTCTATGGCTTTAACCTCATGTTGAGCCATCTCTTGGAGCGCATCCAACCGACCCATGTCCTCGTTGCTTTTGATGCAGGAAAGACGACTTTTCGGACGGAGATGTATGCCGACTACAAAGGGGGCCGTGCAAAAACTCCAGATGAGTTCCGCGAGCAGTTTCCTTTCATTCGTGAGCAACTGGATCATTTGGGAATCCGCCATTATGAGCTGGCCCAGTATGAAGCGGATGATATTATTGGAACACTAGATAAGATGGCAGAAACTACTTCGGTGCCATTTGATGTGACCATTGTCTCTGGGGATAAGGATTTGATCCAGCTGACAGATGACAATACGGTGGTTGAGATTTCCAAAAAAGGGGTAGCAGAGTTTGAGGAATTCACTCCAGCCTATCTCAAAGAAAAAATGGGTCTGACACCAGAGCAATTTATCGACCTCAAGGCCTTGATGGGAGATAAATCGGATAATATCCCAGGTGTGACTAAGATCGGAGAAAAGACAGGGATCAAACTACTCCTAGAGTACGGCTCTCTCGATGGTATTTACGAGCATATCGATGAGATGAAGGCTTCTAAGATGAAGGAAAACCTCATCAACGACAAGGAGCAGGCCTATCTGTCTAAGACTCTCGCAACCATCGATACCAATGCGCCTATTGAAATTGGGCTGGACGATATCACTTATTCGGGTCCTCATCTAGAAAATCTTGCCAAGTTTTATGAGGAGATGGGCTTCAAGCAACTCCGTCAGGCCTTGGATCTTAGTGGAGAAGAAGCGGCTCCTGTAGCCATTGACTATACAGAAGTCGAGCAAGTCGCTTCAGATATGCTCACGGAAGATAGTTTCTTCCATTTTGAGATTTTTGGGGACAATTACCATACGGAATCCATCATCGGTTTCGCATGGGGGACCAAAGGTCAGCTCTACGCGAGTACAGATACTGGTCTTTTACAAACACCGATTTTCAAAGAATTTCTCGAAAAAACGCCCCTCAAGGTCTATGACTTCAAGCGGGCCAAGGTCTTGCTCAGCCACTTGGGCATTACCCTTCAAAATCCCGCGTTTGACAGTCGATTGGCCAAGTATCTCTTGTCGACCGTAGAGGACAATGAAATTTCAACCATTGCGAGTCTCTATAGTCAGATTGCGCTGCCGCTGGACGAAGTCGTTTATGGCAAGGGAGCCAAAAAAGCTATCCCAGAAAAGGCGGTCCTATTAGAGCATTTGGCACGGAAAGTCGCTGTTTTACTAGACACGGAAGAGCCCATGGTAGAGCAGTTGCAGGCCCATGACCAACTAGATTTGCTCTATGATATGGAGCAACCGCTAGCAGCTGTTTTGGCCAAGATGGAAATCGCGGGGATCAAGGTAGAGCGCCAGACCCTAGAAGACATGCAGGTGGAAAACGAAGTGGTCTTGGAGCGCTTGACCCAAGAAATCTACGAGCTTGCAGGAGAAGAGTTCAACATCAATTCTCCAAAACAATTGGGCGTCATCCTCTTTGAAAAATTGGAACTCCCTCTTGAATACACCAAGAAGACCAAAACCGGCTATTCAACAGCTGTTGATGTCTTGGAACGCCTGGCTCCAATTGCACCGATCGTGTCTAAGATTCTTGAATACCGCCAAATTGCTAAGATCCAGTCAACCTATGTCATCGGTCTTCAAGATTGGATTTTGGAAGATGGGAAGATCCATACCCGTTATGTACAGGATTTGACGCAGACAGGCCGCTTGTCCAGCGTGGATCCCAACCTGCAAAACATTCCTGTCCGTTTGGAGCAAGGTCGTCTTATTCGTAAGGCCTTTGTCCCAGAAGAGGAAAACAGTGTCTTGTTGAGTTCGGACTATTCACAGATCGAACTGCGCGTCTTGGCCCATATTTCGGGAGATGAGCATTTGATTGATGCCTTTAAGCATGGGGCAGATATCCATACATCGACTGCTATGCGCGTCTTCAATATTGAAAAACCAGAAGACGTGACGCCGAATGACCGGCGAAATGCAAAAGCAGTAAACTTCGGTGTGGTTTATGGAATTTCCGACTTTGGACTGTCTAATAACCTAGGGATCAGTCGAAAAGAAGCCAAGGCCTACATTGAGACCTATTTCGAACGCTACCCTGGCATCAAGGACTATATGGAGAGAGTGGTACGGGAAGCGCGTGACAAAGGCTATGTAGAAACCCTCTTCAAGCGTCGTCGGGAGATTCCAGATATCAATTCTCGCAACTTCAATGTTCGAGGCTTTGCGGAGCGGACAGCTATCAACTCACCCATCCAAGGATCTGCAGCAGACATCTTGAAAATTGCCATGATCCACTTGGACCAAGCGCTAGAAAGAGGAGCATACAAGACCAAGATGCTTCTTCAGGTGCACGATGAAATCGTTCTGCAAGTACCAAGTGATGAACTGGCAGCGATCAAAGAACTCGTCAAAGAGACTATGGAATCCGCTATCGAACTTGCAGTTCCACTGGAAGCTGATGAGAATGAAGGCAAAACATGGTATGAAGCCAAATAAGATTGAGTTTGTTTAAAACAGAAAGCGGTAGGAGACTTTTCAGTTTCCTACCGTTTTTAACGACAAACACTTGCAATGCCTTCCGTATTGTTATACTATTTAAAGAAAGGAAACGCATACAAAAGGAGATTCTTATGGCTTATTCATTTCGCAATCCTAGTGATGGCATTATCAAACATTACCTAGAAACCAGCAAGATCATCGCTGTAGTTGGATTATCTGATCGTGAAGACACAACCAGTCATCGTGTCAGCAAGGAGATGCAAGAGCGGGGCTATCGGATTATTCCTGTCAACCCTCGTGCAGCTGGTGGCCAGATCCTTGGAGAAACGGTGTACGCTAGCTTGCAGGAGATCCCTTTCCCAGTAGATATCGTCGATGTATACCGTCGCAGTGAGTTTTTACCAGATGTGGCACGTGATTTTATTGAGACGGATGCGAAAATTTTCTGGGCACAATTGGAGCTGGAAAATCAAGAAGCAGAAGAAATCCTTCGTGGAGCTGGACGAGAAGATATCGTCATGAACCGCTGTATCAAACGAGAACACACCCGACTGATCTTAGGAGACTCCCTATACGGTTTATAAATGATAAACAATTGACATAGAAGAAAACCCCAGCTTGCTGGGGTTTTCTTCTTACTCTTATTCAGTTTCATGGCTTGGATGGCCTGTAAAATGGCGCGGCCCTTGTTTAATCTGCTTGATTTGATCATAAAAGGCAATTTGGCAGTTGATAAAGTAAGGCATGGTATAAAAGCCGATGACATCGCGCGTGAAGTAATTCAAGAAGTACCAACCAATCAAGGTTAGATCGAGCACCAAGCGATTGCTGCGGAACCCTTTCATGGTTTCACGACTTTGGCGAAGGACTCCAAAGGCTCCCTTGTAGTCGCCGTCTCGTAATTGCTCGTAGAGGATCAATTCGACCAGACTGAGACTGTAGTATTGTGGCAGGTAAAAGATGAGGCCAATCAGGCCAAGTACAACACCAGCAGTCATCAGAGGCATTTGTTGCATGAGAGATTGGAATTCAGGACTGGAAGCACTCAAAGTGCTAGGGTTGCTCACCTTATCGTAGATCGCCAAAAATCGAATGCTGGCGTAGGTGCTGATGAGACTCCCCACATAGAGGATGAGTCCCCATAAAAAGAGGACGACTTGCTTTAAGATCAAGGTGGCAAATACAGAGGTAAAGCGATCTTGTTTAAAGATATCTAAGACGCGTGTTCGGTGTTCGATCTTGGGATTAATCGTATCTAAATAGCTAAAAGTCGCACCGACCACTAATATGGAGATGACAAAGGAGACGACAGAAGGAAAGAGCTGCCGCTGGATCATGTAGATACTTGCTTGCTGCAAGGTCATATCCGGTAGTAGATCGACCAGATCTTGCCCACTTAAGAGAAAGTTAGCAAGAATGGTCAACAGGACCGGAAGAGCAAAAAGGATAGCTAAGCCCGGTTGCTGGACTTGCATGGTACGTGCCCGGAGGCGAATCAATTTAAGGTTCATAGATGACACTCTCTTCATAGTAGTACTTTTTATTATAACATAAGTCCGTGACAGAGCCGGTAAAATTTGGTACAATCGTACAGGTGCTCACAGGAAAACTGTGACAGGAATAAGAAGGCTGGGACTGTTTTTCCCAGTACGGAGGTAACCATGACAGATTCACCGATTCAATATCGATTAATCAAAAAAGAAAAGCATACAGGTGCTCGTCTGGGAGAAATTATCACCCCTCACGGGACCTTCCCGACCCCAATGTTTATGCCTGTAGGGACTCAGGCAACCGTTAAGACCCAATCGCCAGAAGAACTCAAGGAAATGGGTTCCGGAATTATCTTGGCCAACACCTACCATCTCTGGCTTCGTCCCGGGGACGACTTGGTCGCAAAAGCAGGAGGACTGCACCAGTTCATGAACTGGGATCAGCCCATTTTGACAGATAGTGGAGGCTTCCAAGTCTATTCATTAGCGGATACCCGCAACATCACCGAAGAAGGGGTAACCTTTAAAAACCACCTCAACGGCTCGAAGATGTTCCTCTCTCCGGAAAAGGCCATCTCCATCCAAAACAATCTAGGAAGCGACATCATGATGTCCTTTGATGAATGCCCTCAGTTCTATCAGCCCTATGATTATGTGAAAAAATCGATCGAACGGACCAGTCGTTGGGCAGAACGTGGCCTAAAGGCTCACCGTCGCCCTCATGATCAAGGTCTTTTCGGGATTGTCCAAGGGGCTGGATTTGAAGACTTGCGCCGTCAGTCTGCTCAAGATTTAGTCAGCATGGACTTCCCAGGCTATTCCATCGGTGGCTTAGCTGTTGGGGAAAGCCATGAAGAGATGAATGCGGTGCTGGATTTCACAACGCCGCTCTTACCAGAGAACAAGCCGCGCTATCTCATGGGAGTAGGAGCTCCAGACAGTCTGATCGATGGCGTTATTCGTGGAGTGGACATGTTTGACTGTGTCTTGCCGACGCGGATTGCGCGAAATGGTACCTGTATGACTAGTCAAGGACGTCTGGTGGTGAAAAATGCGCAATTTGCAGAAGACTTTACACCGCTGGATCCCGAATGTGATTGCTACACTTGTAAGAATTACACCCGGGCTTATCTTCGCCACCTCCTCAAGGCAGATGAGACCTTCGGCATTCGCTTGACTAGCTACCACAACCTATACTTCTTGATCAACCTCATGAAGCAGGTCCGTCAAGCCATCATGGATGACAATCTCTTAGAATTCCGTGAGCATTTCGTCGAAAAATATGGCTATAACAAATCAGGACGGAATTTCTAGAAATAGATAAATAGGAAGAAAAAAGACGACAGCCATCTGAGAATAATAGGAATAACTGCTAGACGCAGTGGTTGATTGGTATCTTTGTTCGCTTGTTAAGCTCCAAAGATAACCTAATCAACTGTGCGGGGGCGAGACGACGAACAAATTGGATATAAATTTGTTCTGTCTCGCTCCCTTTTTCCTATATAATAGCAACTTTTTTAGCACGCTTTTTCTTTCGAAAACACTTTCATCAAAAAAACGAAAAAAATCTTCTCAAATCCCTTGCATTGGGCCTTTGTTTGTGTTAAACTACTATGGTGCTGTGAAAAACAGCTATTAGCTTTGATGCAAGAGGTTGCGACACGCTCGGTTGCATTGCCACGCAACGCGC
>OLNM01001062.1_pt1 | contig 22173 bp, 20 predicted proteins | sample 1672391 | NCBI WGS metagenome assembly OLNM01 (sample SAMEA3136680, study PRJEB25190) | human gut metagenome | reverse complement strand
GGCCAGCATGAGGTTTTCGAGCACGCAGCTGCCGTCGGCCAGATAATTTGCGCGCTCTCCGTCGCCGAGCACGACCACGATCACTGGCGCGCCGTAGTAGGGGTCGACGTCCCTGCCGATCACGGCGGCGTTGAGCTTTGTCAGACGGTCGCGGTAAGCTTTCGTCTCCACGGCGACGATCGTCGCCGACTGCTCGCCCATGGCCGACGGGGCGTAGGTGCCGGCCTCGAGCACGCGCGCGAGTGTGTCTGCGGGCACGGCGTCCGGCTTGTAGGCGCGGATGCTCCGCCGGGTCTTTATGAGTGTCAGAAAATCGTTTTTCATCGGATAGCCTCCTTAATATATTTAGTTAAAAATGTTTGAAATAAGCATACCACATTTTTCGCCGATGTGCTATAATATTCAATTGACTCTAACCATTGGTTTTTTGCTTTTGACTACCTGCCGGCGCGCGAAAGGAGTTTCCCCAACCATGCAGAAGATCGCAGCTTTCATCGTCAAAAAACGCAGGCTATTGCTTGTCGTCATGCTGGCTCTGGCGGTGGTCTGCGCGGCGCTGATGCCCTTCGTCGGCATCAACACCGACATGACCAAGTACCTACCGGACAGCTCGCAGATGAAGATCGGCATGGACCGCATGAACGAGGCCTTCCCCGACGTGGCGGAGACGTACACCATCCGCGTCATGTTCCGCGGGCTGGACGCGCGCGACAAGCTTGCCATCCGCGAGCAGCTGGCGGAGATCCCGAACGTGGACAGCGTGGCCTACGAGCCGGACAGCGACGACTATAACCGCGGCGATGCCACGCTCTACAAGCTCACGACGCAGTATGACTACAAATCCGACGAGGAGGCGCAGATCGAGCGCGACGTGGCCGACCGCTTTGACGGCTACGATGTGGCCGTGCGCAGCGACGACACCTCGACGCCGGACATCCCGCCGATCGTGTTCATCCTCTCGATCGTGCTTGTGACGACGATCCTGCTCATCGCCTGCCCGTCGTATTTCGAGCCGGTGCTGTTTCTCATCACGATCGGCATCGCCGTGCTCATCAACCAGGGCACGAACATCTTCCTCGGCGAGACGTCGGACGTCACGGCGAGCATCTCGGCCATTTTGCAGCTCGCGCTCTCGATGGACTATTCCATCATCCTCATGAATCGCTACCGGCAGGAGCTGCAGGCCGATCCCGACCGCGAGGCTGCCATGACGCGCGCGCTCACGGCGGCGTTCGGCTCGATCACCGGCAGCTCGGTCACGACGATCGTGGGATTGCTGATGCTGGTGTTCATGCGCTTCAAGATCGGCATGGATCTCGGCATCGTGCTGGCCAAGGGCGTGCTGTGCAGCCTGCTGTGCGTGTTCACGGTGCTGCCCGGCCTGATTTTGTGGGCGGATAAGCTCGTGCGCAAGACGACGAAAAAGCCGCGCGCGCCCAAGCGCGAGCGCCGGAGCGTGCTCGCGGCGCTCGGCCGCTTCAGCTACCGGTGTCGCGGCGCGATCGCAGCGGCGTTCGTGCTGCTGTTCGTGGGTACGTATATCCTGCAGCTGTCGACCCAGATCGCCTACACGCTCACGGACACCGACCCGGTCGCGGAGGTGTTCCCGCCGGACAACCCCATCGTCGTGCTGTACAACAACGCCGACGAAGACGCCGTGGCCGCGCTGGCGGACCGGCTCGAGGCCGACCCGAACGTCAAGAGCGCCATGGCCTACTCCACCACGCTCGGCAGACAGTACACCGCCGCGCAGATGGCCAATGTCGTCGGTGCGCTCGATGCCAGCATCCCGGTCAGCGCCGATATGCTGGGCATGATCTATTACGATGCCCACAGCGGCGGCCGCGCCGTGACCATCCCGGCCGGGCGGTTTCTGCGCTTTGTCACCGACCACGTGGCAAATAACGCCGCCTTCGCGCCGTATCTCGACGCGGGCATGACGGCCAATCTTCAGACACTGCAAAAGTTCACCGACCCCGCCACGCTCACGCAGCAGCGGACGGCGGAGTCGCTGGCGGACTTTCTCGGCATGGACGCGGCGGACGCCAAACAGCTGCTGCTCTACTACTACACGCAGCACGGCGATGCGAGCACCGGCGGCATGACGCTGCCCGCCTTCTCCGACTTCCTCGTCAACGAAGTGCTCACTGACTCCACCATGGCCGACATGGTCGACGCCTCGGCGCGCGAGCAGGCGGCCACGCTGCAGACGTTCACGGACGTGAGCGCCATGACCACGCCGCGCGGCTGCGACGAGATCGCGCAGATGCTCGGCATGGACGAGGATACCGTCCGGCTGCTGTTCGTGGCATACCACACGCTCAACGGCGACCTGCTCACGGGCGATTGGAACGTTTCGATGCAGACCCTGGTCAACTTCCTCGCCGAGCACAGCGCCCTGCTCGATGATACGCAGGCGCAGCAGATCACGATGCTCAGCCGGATCATCAACGGCTCGGTCGACGGCACGAGCTACTCGGCGGCGGAGCTTGCCGACCTCCTCGGCATGGACGCCGGGCAGGTGCGCCAGCTCTACCTGCTCTACACCAGCCGCCACGGCGACACGAGCGGCTGGACGCTCTCGGTGCAGCAGTTTGTGGACTTCCTGTGCCAGGAGGTGCTGCCGGACGCGCGCTTTGCCGACCAGCTCAGCGGCGTGGATACCAGCCAGCTCCAGTCGGCGCGCACGGTCATCGACGCGGTCGCCTCCGGCCGGAGTTATACGGCGGCGGAACTGGCAAACCTGTTTCATGGCCTGTCCAGCCAGCTGGACCGCGGCACGATGGAGCTGCTGTTTCTCTACTATGCCAGCGTGTACAGCAGCGATGCCTCGTGGACGATGTCCATGCAGGAGCTGTTTGACTACCTGCAGAACGATCTGCTCACGGACGCGCGCTTTGCGTCCTTCCTGACCGACGACATGCGCGCGCAGATCACCGACGCGCAGACGATGCTCACCGACGCCGTCACGCAGCTGCGCGGCAGCAACTACTCCCGCCTCGTGCTCACGACGACGCTGCCGGGCGAGTCGGACGAGACGAGCGCGTTCATCGCGCAGCTCATGCAGGATCTCGACGCCGTCACGACCGGGGACTATTACCTCATCGGCAACAGCGCCATGGTCTACGAGATGGAAAACAGCTTCGACAGCGAGCTGCTGCTCATCACGCTCCTGACGGCGGCGTCGATCTTCCTTGTCGTCGTGTTCACGTTCCGCTCGCTCGTCATTCCGGCGCTGCTCGTGCTGATCGTGCAGTGCGGCGTGTTCATCACCGTCACGGTCGTCGGATTGCAGGGGCTGGAGATCTACTACCTTGCGCTGCTGATCGTCGAGTGCATCCTCATGGGTGCGACGATCGACTACGGCATCCTCTACACGAGTTATTACCGCGAGATGCGCGAGAGCATGTCCGTGCGCGACGCGCTCATCGCCGCCTACCGCGGCAGCATCCACACGGTGCTCACCTCCGGCTCGATCATGGTGCTCGTCACGGCGGTCGTCGGGAAATTTTTCGGCAACCCGACCATCGAGCAGATCTGCCGCACGATTTCCATCGGCGCGTTCTCGGCCATCATCCTCATCCTGCTGTTTCTGCCCGGCATGCTCGCCCTGCTCGACCGCTGGGTGCTGCCGCGCGACCTGCGCCGCCGGCTGTACCCGCCGAAGGCGCCCAAAGCCACCAAGACCCCCAAACCGCCAAAGGCGGCGCGGGCGTCCTGGCCGTAACCAAACAGCTGCACAGAAAAAAACAAGGCGGCGTACCGATTATGGTACGCCGCCTTTCCGCGTGTTCAAAAAGCCTCGCAGCGTTTGCCGCCTGCAGGCGGCAAAACATTGCAAGCCTTTTGTTTTCAAAAGTGCAGCACTTCGATCAGCAGCAGCCAGGCCAGACCGTCTTCATACTGCTTCCGACGTGAAGGAATTCCACAGGTGCTCAAAGACGGTGGTCATCTCCGCTGTCAGCGCGTCTGGGTCGAGGTTCGGCTCGGTCAGGTAGCGCTTGAGGTTCTGGATGAGCCCGCCGACGGTGAACGTCGCCAGCGTGTCGGCAAGTTCCGGGCTGTCCGTCACGGCGCCGCAGTAGGCGCGCACGCGCCGGCTGGAACTGGCGAAGATGTGCTCGCTGATGATCTCGAAGATGATCGGCAGCGACTTGCTGCGCAGGCCCATGCGGATGAGCGCCGGGCGCTCGTCTATAAAGGCGATGAGCGCGCGCCACGAGCGCTGGAAATGCTCCACGGGCGAGTCGGTCGCGGCGTCGGCCTCGCTCTCGATCTGCCACTGGATCTCGTTGAGGTAAAAGCGCAGGAAGTCGTACTTATCTTCAAAATGCGAGTAGAACGTCGGGCGGCGGATGAGCGCCCGGGCGCACAGCTCATTGACCGTGATGTCGTCAAACGTCTCCTCGGCCATCAGCGCCTCGAACGCCGCCATGAGCGCACGATAGGTTTTCTGCACGCGCAGATCTTTCTTTTTTTCCATGATGCCGCACTCCTTTACGCCCATCGTATCATATCGAACAAACGACACGAGCGGAACAAACGATAAATATCTTACACTTTCACGATAGCTGACATTTGTAATTTATCATTTTTCAGCTTATCTTTCTGTTATCAAAAAGTCAACCCCCGCGTTTTTGTCGGGGTAAGGAGTGGTGATCCCATTATGAATCAGAAACCGTCCCCGCTGCACCGTGCATCGGAATGGATCGTCGACCATTACCGGCTGTTTTTCGTCGTCTTTGCCGCGCTGCTGGTCTTTTCCGCGGTCGCGTCCGGCTGGGTGAAGGTCGAAAACGACGTTGCGGCCTATCTGCCGGCTGATTCCGAGACGCGGCAGGGGCTGGACATCATGGAGCAGGAGTTCCAGACCTACGGGTCGGCGAAGATCCTCCTGCGCGACACGGACGCGGACGCCGCCGCGGCCACGGCGGAGCAGATCCACGCGGTCGACGGGGTGGACAGCTGCACGTACACGATGAACGATACGGGCAGCGCGCTGCTGAGCGTCAGCCTGTCGGATCTGGAGGGGTCGGACACGTGCGCGCAGACCGTGCAGGCCCTGCGCGACCTGCTCGACGGCAGCGGCGCGTACATTTATTCCGCCGAGGGCTACAGCATCTCCGATCAGATCAACGGCGAGGTGCGCGGTCTGCTCGTCATCGTGGCGATCATCCTCGTCACGGTGCTCACGTTCACGTCCTCGACGTATGCCGAGGTGCCCATCCTGCTCATCACGTTCCTCGCGGCGGCGCTCATCAACAAGGGCACGAACTTCGTTTTCGGCACGATCTCGTTCGTGTCCAACGCCGTGGCCATCCTGCTGCAGCTGGCCATGTCGGTGGACTACGCCATCATTTTCTGCAACCGCTACAAGCAGGCGCATGAGACGCTGCCGGTGCGCGAGGCAGTCATCGAGTCGCTGGAAAAATCCATTACCGTCATCAGCTCCTCGAGCCTGACGACCATTGCGGGCCTCGTCGCCATGACGTTCATGAAGTTCGGCCTCGGGCGCGACCTCGGCATCGTGCTCATCAAGGCGATCTTGATCAGCATGCTGACGGTGTTCCTGCTCATGCCGGGGCTGCTGCTCAAGCTCGGCCCGGCCATGGATAAGACGAAGCACCGCAACTTCGTGCCGAAGATCTCGGGCGTCGGCCGTCTCGCGTGGCGGACGCGCCGCGTGGTGCCGCTGGTGTTCGCGGCCGTGCTCGTCGTGGCGTGCATCGGCGCCAACCGCGTCAGCTACGTCTACAGTGAAGCGCCGCTCAAAACGCACAACGCGGACGTCAACCGCACCGCGTCGCAGGCGATCACGGATGATTTCGGCGACGAGACGGTGCTGGCCGTCGTTGTCCCGGCCGGGGATTATACCCAGGAGGCCGCGCTGCTCGACGCCCTCTCGGCTCTGCCGGAGGTCAAGAGCGCCGTCGGCATTGCGGGCACGGAGGCGGCCGGCGGCTACCGGCTGGTCGATTATCGGACGTTCGCGCAGCTCAGCGACGTGGACAGCACGAGCGCGCAGGCGCTCTTCGCGCTCTACGCGGCCGAAAACGGCGCCGCGCAGACGGCCGCGCAGGATCTGAGCGGCTATCAGGTGCCGCTGCTGAAGCTGTTCAAATTCCTGAATGACAAGATCGCCGACGGCACCGTCACGCTCAGCGCCGCGCAGGCGGCGCAGGTCACGGCGCTCAGCAGCCAGCTCGAGCGCGCCAGCGCGCAGCTCGAGGGCACGTCGTACCATCGTCTCGTGCTCACGCTTGCCGCGGCCTCGGACGGGGACGAGACGTTTGCTCTGCTCGACCGTATCCACGCCGTCGTGCACCAGTACTACCCCACCGACAGCTATCTCGTCGGCGACGCCATGTCCGCCTACGGGTCCGAGCAAACGTTCACGCAGGACAACGTCATGGTCAGCGCCATGTCCATCCTCATGGTCATGCTCGTGCTGCTGTTCACGTTCCGCTCGCTCGGTATGCCCATTTTGCTCACGCTCGTCATTCAGGGCAGCATCTGGATCAACTTCGGCATCACGGTGCTCACGGGCGAGTATGTGCTCTTCATGGTCTATCTCGTGGCCAGCGCCATTCAGATGGGCTGCAACGTGGACTATGCGATCGTCGTCGCCTCGCACTATACCGAGGCGCGCGCCGATCAGGGCCCGCGCGAGGCCATGATCACGGCGCTGAACCTCGCCTTCCCGACCATCATCACATCCGGCACGATGCTCATCTCCGCCGGCCTGCTCATCGGCGCGCGCGTCTCGTCCGGCGCGGTGGCCGGTATGGGCCGGTTCGTGGGCGTCGGGTCGCTTATCACTGTGTTTCCGTGGGCGACGGGGAGGCGTAGAACACGCCGACCATGGGCGAGGTCACCATCTTTGCCGCGTTGAAGTCCGCGCCGGCATCCGCCGCGGCGACCCGTTCGGCTACGGACTGCTCGCGGCGGCGGTGTTCGTCATGGCCGTGTCGCCGTGGAGCGTCGTGCGCACGCAGCAGAAGCGGGCCGACCGTGTGGATGCCGATACGCAGCTATGCGACAACGCCCACTCGCTCGGCGAGCTGGCGGCGTCGCTCGGCGCGCAGCAGGAGACGTATGACGCGCTCAAGCTCTCGTTTGCCACGGGCGTCGTGACGGATAACGTCGGCCAGAGCCGGCTCGAGAGCGGGCAGGCGGAGTATGACGCCGGCAGCGAAAAGCTCGCCGCGGCCAAAGCGCAGTATGCCGCCGGGCAGGCGCAGCTCGAGCAGGGCAAGGCCGACTATGCCGCCGGGCAGGAGAAACTTGCCGCGGCGAAGGAGGAATACGCCGCCGGACAGGCGCAGCTGGCCAGGATCCAGCCGGTGTACGACGCGGTGCACCCGGCCTATCAGCGCTATCTCGACCGGCAGGCGGAGTATGACGCGGCGGTCGCAAGCGGCGACCTGGCCAAGGCCGCGCTGCTCTGGCCGGGTGTGACGGCACAAAAGCAGCTTTATGAGACGCAGCTGATCGGCACGGGGTACTCCATCGAGTCGCTCGTGCAGGCGTATGAGGCCGGGCAGGCAAAGCTCTCTGCCGGCGCGGCGCAGATCGCCGCGGCGGAGCAGCAGCTGCAGGATGCACAGGCGCAGCTCGCCGCCGGGCAGCAGGCGCTCGACGCTGCGGCGGCCGAGATCGCGGCCGGGCAGAGCAAGCTCGACACGGCGGCCGGCACGCTGGCCTCCGGCCGGCAGACGCTGGCGGCGAACCGGCAGCAGCTGGCGCAGGATCTCGCGGCGCTCGCCCCGTATGAGGACGACACCGAGCGGCTGGAGCAGGGCGGCGTGGCGGCGCTTTCCATCACCGGCCTGACCGGCGAGACCGCTCCCGCTGTGGAGACCGACCTGGGCAGCGTTCAGTGTGTCCGGCTGGGCAGCGGCTGGCGCGCCTACATCCCCGCCGCCTACAACGCTTCGGCGGGTGGGCACACGGTCAACGTTACCGTCAACGGCGAGACCTTTGCCCGGACGCTGACCGTTCTGCCCAAGGATTTCGGCACTGTGGAGGTGGAGCCGGAACCTGCATCCACCGAGGCTGCCAACACCGAGTTCCGGAACAACATCTGGCCCCTGTACGAGCAGCCCGTGCGGGAAAAGCTCTGGGCCGGTACCTTTCTCTGCCCGGCAGAAAACTACATGACGTTGGTGGATTTCGGTCAGGTCAGGGTGACCGGCGGCCAGCAGGGCAGCCGCTCCAACTCCACCCGGCTCTACACCATCCCCGGTGAGCCCTGCCGTGCCCCGGCGAATGGCGTGGTGGTGTTTGCAGGCAATCTGGCTCTCACCGGCAGCACCGTGGTCATCGATCATGGCTGCGGCGTGCGCAGTTATCTGTATGGCCTGCAGGAGCTCTCCGTGACCCGCGGCCAAACCGTGGAGCGGGGGCAGGCTGTCGGCGTGCTGGGCGAGGAGCTGACCATGGACTTCAAACTCGGCAGCAAGAGCGTGAACCCCTGGCCCCTGTTCCAGACCAGCGGTGGGTTATTCTGGCAGGAGAAGGGCTGATCCTGCAAAAAATTTGCAGAAACCTGTAACGCTTTTTCCTTTTCTGCGTTATTGGGGTGAAAGGCCATGAAAAAGGAGGGCAAAATACGATGAAAACGAATTGTGATATCATCCGTGACCTGCTGCCGCTGTATGCGGAGCACATCACCAGTGAGGCCAGCAACGCGCTGGTGGAAGAGCATCTGGCCGAATGTGAAGCCTGCCGCGCCGAGCTGGAACAGATGGAGCAGCCGGTGCCGGTACGGCCGGAAGCGCAGCCGGATGCGCCCCTGCGCAGGATCAGGGCCGCCCTGCAAAGAAGGAGCATCCGTGCAGCGATCGGCTCTGTGCTGGCAGCCCTGTGCGCCCTGGCACTGATATTCTGGATGGGCACTGCCCGCGTCCCGGCCACCACAGAGCAGGCTCAGTTCTGGACCTACAACCGCAAAGAGAATGGCGCAGACATCTGCATTCTGGAAGCACAGGGCGAGGGGGTCTGGCTGAATATGGAGGGCACCTTCAGCTGGGGCAAGCCGCAGATCACTGTGCGGGCCATGCGCTACCGCTTTCCGGGCGTGCATCGGGTACTGACAGCCCTGGTGGATTCTGATCGATCCACTGTATGGGTCATGGTGTCTCGCACCCAGCTGCTGACCGTGGACTGCGCAGACCAGACCCTGTACTACCGCGATGGACAGCTGGTAGACCGCTACATCGTGCAGGAAAACCCGGACGGTACCTTCGACTACGCCTACGGCACCGACCAGGAATACGGCATCGACTATAAGAAGGGCTGAGCCTATGGACATCGACAGCGTTTACCGGCTCTATTTCCGGGATGTGTTTCTGTTCCTGCAGGGCCTGACCCACAACGAAGCGCTGGCCGAGGAGCTGACGCAGGAAACTTTCTTCAAGGCACTGGACGGCCTGAAGGACTACGACGACCGGCAGGATGTACGGGCGTGGCTGTTCACGGTGGCCCGCAACGCCTATTATTCCCACTGCCGCCGGACAAAGCACACTGCCCCGCTGGAAGATGCCGAAACCGCCCCCGCCGATACTCCGGACATTGCCCAGCTGCTGGTGGACCGGGATGCGGCATTCACTGTACATCAGTGCCTGCACACGCTGGACGAGCCTTACAAAGAGGTGTTCAGCCTCCGGGTATTCGGCGAGCTGCCCTTTGAGCGCATCGGGCTGATCTTCGGCCACAATGCCGCATGGGCCCGGGTGACCTACTACCGAGCCAAGACCCAGCTGCAGAAGATGCTTTCCTCTTCCACCTGACATTCCCTATCACAGCAGAACGCCCCCGGCCCAAAGGCGCGGGGGTGTTCTTTTTGTGCGCAGAAGCGCAACAAACAAAAAACGGCTCTGCCGAAGCAGAGCCGTAAAGATACATCTGAAACAAATCAGCGCTTGGAGAACTGGGGTGCACGACGTGCAGCCTTCAGACCGTACTCACCTGACCTTGATCCAAAAAGACCAGTATTCATGCGGTTTTTCGGGCTTTCCTCTCTCAGTAAACCCATAGGTAAACCCACGAGATCGCGAAATTTTTGGTGCAGTTTAACGCAGCCCGAATGCAGCATTCACAACGCTGCTTAATTCCTCGGGTTTATTATACTTGACTTTCGCATAGATGTCCATAGTCGTTTTGCTGTTCTCGTGACCTGCCAGATACTGCACCGTCTTAGGATCAACGCCTTTGTAAATCAGATTGGTGATGTAGGTGTGCCGCAGCATGTGCGGAGTCACCTTGAAGTCCATCGTATACACCAGCTTGGGATTGTTCGGCTGATGCTCACCAAGCCTTGGCTTTATTCTATGCTTGATGGACTGTCCATTTACATAAGTGTAATAACAGCGTTCTGCAGTAGAACGGACTGTTATGTACTTCCAGACTCTCACAAACTGTGTTTCCGTCAAAACAGTTCCCTTCGAATTCGAGATCACATATTCCGATTCTGCTTTTCCCCTTTCTTCCTTGAGACAGGCTACCAGGCATTTTGGAATCGGAACATCTCGTTTTGCTGCCGGTGTCTTCAATAGCGTGTTGACTACCGGCTCACCGCCTTCCACATGCCATGCACGCCTTACCGAAATGTACGGCGTTTTTTCATCCAGGAATACGCAGTCCCATTTTAATCCAAGGATCTCTTCTCTACGCAATCCCGCGTACAAACCGATCATCACGAAGACATACGGTGGAAGCTCACGAATGCTATCCAGCAAAATGGCAGTCTGTTCATCCGTCAAAGCCTCGCGCCGTTTCGCTGGCTTTCCGCCTCTTGCGCAAATCGTTTTGGATGGATTCTCTTTAATCACCTTGCTCTCTTCTGCTGAATTAAAAATGTTCTTAATCAGCATATTGAGCTGACCATACATTCCGGAAGAACCTTTTGATAACGGAACCATCAGCAGCCGCAGGTCATCTGTGGTCACCTCGTCCATATACATCTGTCCAATCGGACCCACGATGTACCGATTCACCATCCGTGCGTATCCTTCCAACGTATTAGTTCTTACCGTTCCAGACCGCATCAGCAACCATTTTTCACAGTACTCTTCCACGGTCGGATTCTCTCTATGGAAAACCACTTCCGCGATTTTCTTCTGGGCATCTTCCACCCGGTCATACAATTCTTCGCGTGTCAGCCCATAAATCGCCACTCTCTTTCCGTCTGCATCTGTAATCCGGGTGCGGTAATACTGTACCCCTTTCATCATCACTGTTCCGTATTCCGGAAGTTCAGCAGGACGCTTTTTCCCTTTAGCCATGTGTTCTCCTCCTATCTATCTTCATACATTGCGTGTTGTCACTTTTATTATCATGGCGTACAGCACTTCCTTCAAGGATGTCGAATGTATGTAAAAAGGCAGGGATTTTTGACCATCCCTGCCCTAATTTCTTTCTGATTTACTCTTAATCCCACGATGCAAAAGCATCTTCCAGCACTCCTGCGAGCTGCTCTGGGCGATTATATTTCACCTTGGCGTAAATATCCATGGTGATCTTGCTGCTTTCATGACCGGCAAGATACTGAACCGTCTTCGGATCAACCGAAGCATGAATCAGATTCGTAATGTAGGTGTGCCGCAGCTGATGCGGAGTCACCTCAAAGTCCAGACTGTAAACCACATTTCCATTGTGTGCTGCCTTTTGCCCCAGAACCGGCTTCACCGTATGCTTCACCCTCTTGCCATCTTCATAGCGGTAATAGCAGCGTTCCTTGGTGGTACGGGTTACGATATACTGCCATAATCTCTTGAACTGCGTATAGGACAACGGGTCTCCATCCCGGTTTGCAACCACAAAATCCGATGTCGATGTCTTCTTCGCCTCTTTCAGACATTCCAGAAGATTGTCCGGCAGAGGGACATTCCGATGCGCTGCCTTTGTTTTCAGCTCTGTCAGAATCACCGGACGATTATGCTCCGTATGCCAGGCTCTCCGAACGGTAAGGTACGGAGCCTCGCAATCAAGATACACCGAATCCCATTGAAGTCCGAGGATTTCTTCTCTCCGCAATCCTGCGTACAGCCCCAGCATCACGAACACATACGGCGGTAAGCCGTAAATGGCATCCAGCAGCTTATCCACCTGCTCATCCGTAAGCGGGAGGCGGTCCTTCTGGGGAATCCCGCCCACATTCTTCTTCAGATAGATGGTCGGATTCTCATCAATGATCTTACTCTCCATTGCTGCCGTGAAAATACACTTATATAGAACGTTCACTGATTTGTACACGGATGCCGACTTTTTCGATGCCGCCAACAGTGCCAGGCGAATGTCATCTGCTGTTACATCTCCCATATGCATATCGCCCAATGGCTTGATGATGTAGTTCTTCACTTTCGATGTATAGTCAATCAGCGTTGTCATCCTGATCTGTGCCGACTGCATCAGCAGCCATTTCTCGCAATACTCCTCCACTGTAGGTGTACTGCGGCGATACGTCTTGTTCTCAATCTGCTGGATCGCTTCCTGTTCCTTCTGGTACAGTTCCTCTCTCGTTCTTGCATATAAGGAAACCCGCCGTCCCTGCTGATCTGTTACACGGGTTCGATAATATTGCGTTCCCTTCATACTCACCGTACCATAATCGGGAAGCATCATTCTTCTTGCCGCCATATCATTACCTCCAATCCTGTTGATGCTTTCATTATTGCGGATTCATCGTCCATACTCAACGATGTCGATTTTCACCGCCGAAAGCTTCGAGGTTTGCGATATGTCGCAGCACGTTCCATCGGTTTTGCACGGTGCGTACATTTTGCAATGTACTCCTGAATCCCCACTTCCGTGAAATAAACGCAGCCGTTTTCCACATACTGAACATAGGAGATCAAACCGTCTGTTCTTGCAGCATCCAGTGTTTTTACGCTGATTCCCAGTATACTGGCTGCTTCTTTCCTTGTAATCAGTTTATCCATCGCCTTCTTCGCCATCCTTTCGGCATTTGCCCTGTCTTTTTTTCTCTGCTTGTTCCGGAATGTAATATCCAAGTTGAATCCTTACAGCTTCATCAATCCCACGCATCTGCCCCTTACTTACCCGCCCAAGATAGCGAATCACGCATATCTTGTCGCAGGTGTCGAGCTGTTCTGCCAATACCATGGACGGTTTTGCCAGTCCCTTTGCTTTACGGAGAAAGAAATGCGTTGGCTGTTTTCGCTTCTTCTCAATTTTCGATGTCAGCGGAGCAATCGTGATCGTCGGCGCATAATAATTGCCGACATCATTCTGAAGAACCACAACAGGACGAACACCGCCCTGCTTTGATCCGACCGGAACACCGAGATTGGCGAGATATAAATCACCTCGCCGATAAACCCAGTTTTCTTTCATATGCTGTTGTCTCCAATCTCCATACACTGATATGGATAAAGCCTGCCAGGTATCATGCTGATACAGCACCCGGCAGCGCTTTCTGAAAATATGGTTTCTCTGTACTTTTTCTTATCACCCCAGAGATGTAGGATTTCTCACAGGCGGCAGTGTGCTTCACTGCTCCATTGGAATTTAACCATCCCGCCTTCCTTATGGCCGGACCGCGAATTACGGAAGTATCATTGTCCCTGTCTGGCTTTAACACCGCCGCCGGTTGCAATCCGGCATTTGCTTCTGCGAAACCGCTATCGCCCCGATGGGCTTCATGGCGTGCAGTCGAAGGCTCGACCAAACAGGAATGTACCTGAAGAATGAGTATTCAGTTTTCAAGGGACATCCGGACTTTCGTCCTTACAAAGTAAGTTTAACAAGAATCCTCCGGTTTCGCGTTGGCCTCGTAGGCGCACTTTGGTTGTCCTTGCAGGACTACATACGGTTCGTTTTGACATTTTCAGTGTTCTATACAGCCGGATTGAGGCAAAAAAATACCCCGTTGGTTTCCCAACGAGGCATCAAAGACGATTCTATTCTGTTTTCTATAAACTGGTACCCGTTTATCTCCTGGTGACCATTTGAGTCACGGCCAATGTATCAAAAAAGCAACGCTCATCTCAGCAAATCAGACAAGCTGTATTCTCCTTTGGGGATATTTGCTGTTCTGCGATACTCTTTTATGGCTTTCACCAAGAGCTGAGGATTACTGAAATACTGCTTCACAAAATCATACGACTTCACATCATGCATCCGAAGATTTATTTTACAAAATTCGCTTGGTTTTTTTCCAGAACGCTTAAACTGATCATATGCTCCTTCCGCATGAATAATCAGCATTTCAATTTCTGGAGCAGTAATGACATTTACCACGTCAATTTTCTGCTCATATGCTTTACTCAATCGAAATTCCTCTCTGCGAGAATCCAAAATCCGTATCACAGAAATCTGCTCATCGAATCCTTTCCGTAAGTATCGCTCCTCGAATCGTTTAGCACTTCTGCAACGGATGACACGTTCTTCCAACATTTCTTCTCTGTTGAAAATCAGAAGATCATTATCAACCAGTATGTCGATAATAGCTTCTTCGGCAGAGCCTTCACATATACACGCCTTGTATTTTGCTAATTCCATTCTGCCGCCTCCTTAATTGATTGAAGCAGCCAGGCTTTTCTTCAAGCGCATATACGCTTCATATGCTGGCGTTGTTCCCTCAAGGAAGCCGCTCTGGTAAGCATCACTCTTTTTAATATCATTACGTTTCAATATATAGCTCAGATTTTCTGCTGTAATGCCATTACGGTTTTTAACGATACAAATTCCGTCATTTCGGTCATATTCGTCCAGCAGTTCCGGATAATGCGTAGTGAAAATAAGCGTTCCGCCATTTTTGTTCAGTCGGCTGTCCATAAAGAAGCGCACTAAGGTCGTTACAATTTCCTTGTTGAAATGATTCTCTATTTCATCTACCAGAAGATAACCACCTGAATGAAGAACTTCCTTTACCATCGAGAATGTAATAATACCCTTAATCGTACCAGAGGACAGATACTGCTCAAGGTCTGCCGCATTATTCAGGATAATCTCTTCTTCATCCTTAAACTTCAAGTGGATAAATGTTTTTCCCTCTGTCTGTTCAAAACACAATTTCTCAATGGTCGGATCGAGAAATGCAATTACCTCCAATGGAATATCTTCGGTAAATGGAAGCACATTCACATTCGTATAGGAAAGCAGGCTGAATATTTCCACTGTATCATTCGCTTTTTTATTATGTGCAATGACAAAGCTGACATCATCAGAAAGGTATGCTTCATCGCTATTGCGCTGCTCTACAGGCTTCATTCCTGTAAAATCTGTCAGATACTTTTTCGACTTAACGGTTGCAATCGGTTTTTCCCAAAGGCTTTCAGACAGAATCGAATACACATATTCCCCTGTTTTCGACTTCTTTGCCGCAATTACAGTTTCCAAGCAGCAGACGTAGCTACGCTTATCATAAAAATATGTGCGGATTGTAACATTCTTCGCTCCGCCAAGAATGCTTTTTGCCTCCACATGATTGATGGGCTCATTTTTCACAATATTTAAGGCCAAGCTAATGACCTTTAATACCGAGGTCTTGCCAGATGCGTTAATTCCAATGAAAGCACAGGCAGAGTGGAGATAGTAGTTATCCGTCAAACGGTAAAGACTATCTTTGTCCTCTTCGCAAACACGTTGCTGCGTATAAAAGCAAATATCCAAGTCTTTTTTGAATAATGGGAGTCCTTGTGCGGTGATGCGGAGTATTTTCATAGGTAGTCCTCCTCTAAAAACAGTTTTTTCGTTTTTATTTTCTTATAATCTTATTATACGCCGCAAATCAGAAAATATCAACGGATTTTTCGTTTTTATTTTCTGATTTGTTTTTTACACTAAAAAGTATCCGTTCAATATGGCAAGCCCTGTGATTGCTGACCCGTTCCACCGCATGAAATACATGGAGCGTCATGGAAGCGGCCTACGCAAAATCGTCAGGGAAACCGAAAAGCCGCCTGGATATACAGCGGCATATAATCCGAAAATTTTCTCAACGGCAACAGATTTCAGAGTCATCTTGAAAAATGTAAATTACCAACTTAGTCAGAAAAACTTAGTCAATGACCAAGTTAGTGAGCAAGATAAATCGCTGGACATCCCACACACAGTTTTGAATCTTTGTATCCACCTTATTGCCCACGGCAGTGAGGGTGCTCAAATCACTCATGCTCACTCTATCATGGGTACAGCCAATGATAAGTCCTATGACGCAACCCATGATAACTTAGAGGATGACACCCATCAAGGTATCCACCAAGATAGCCACCATGATTCTACGCCGTCAGCAGTTATATTGCACCTAATGCTTTTTAGATTTTTTTCGCAATCGTAGACAGCTCCGAAATAATACTAAGAAGATCATTTTTGACTTCCTCTTTGCTTGGCTCGCTGCCCATCAGAAGATAATCCGTGCTGACATGGAGGATGCAGGACAGTTCAATCAGCAAGTCAATAGAGCAGCTGCGTTCACCGTTCTCCATGCGGCTGACATGCTGCTTGCTTGCCAGGCCCAGGCGAACCGCCAGTTCCTCCTGCGTAATGCCACGGGAAGTGCGAACATCGTGAAGTCTCTTACCAAACTCTTTTGCGTCAAAATACATACGTTTCTCCTTCCGCACAGCCGGTACAGAACCGGATCGACGGAAGTTCAAAAAAAGAGCCGCATGACGGTGAAGAAAAAATCCTGTGCCGATAAAACAGAACATGGGTATCCCATAATTCTGTCTCATGCGGCATTCGGAAGACTTCGCCTGTCAGCGGCTCCACAGCACAGCTATGACTTATAAAATTGTGTTAATAGGGTTATTTATTGTCATCTCAACCATTCAAAGACGAATAGTAGAGCTGCAATCTCCGTAATCTTCTCATCTCCAAAACATTGAAGACGGTCTCGCGTCCGCAGGCCTTGCATTTGGTCTGCACATGTCCTCTGGTATCCTCAAAGACGATGATTGAATTGTGTCGGCAATAAGGGCACCTGACAATCCTGGGCTTTTGCGAAGCAATCGCATCCTTTGCCCGGATGATTTTAATCTGCATTTCCGCAGATGGTTCCGATACTCTGATATTCCTGCTCATGGCCACACCTCCAATGGATCACGATATTCATAATCCTTTTTCCGGTTCAGATAGCCCAGTTGTTCCAAGCGGATAGCAGCTGCCGATCTCGAAACGCCAAAGACACCACAGAAAGTATCTATCTTCACCTGGTCTTTGTTATAAAAACGCCATCCATAACATGTCAGAGGCTTTCTGCTGTTGATGAACCACATCGCCCGATCCACTTCTGACTGGGGCATCAGGATGGCAGCTCCCAGCGAATTGGCCTGCCACTCGTTCCAATCTTCCTGCGTTCTCAGAACGCGGGAACCTTTTTTCCTCACTTCCGGTCTCTTATGGCAGGCTATCTTTCGGTCATCGGCATCCAGCTGAAACAATATCTGGTGAGCGCACTCATGTGCCAGCGTAAATCTGCGTTTTCCGCAGAGTTTCCGAATATTCTCTGGTTCAATGAAACTCTTGTCCAGAACCACATCATTAGTTTTCAGGAAGATGCTCCTCTGACTTCCATCAACCTCTATCTGATATTCTGTATCCACATACGCGGTCAGACCATAGATGCTTCCGTCCGAGGACAACTTTTGAAATGACACCTTCAGGTTCAGATAATCGGATGCAAACTGGTCAATGGGTGTCGGAAGCGCAAATCTTGCCGGATCATCTGCTTCGCTGCCGAAAAAGGACTTTTGAAAATCTCTTATCACTGCAACAGCGATTTCTTCTATTTTTTTCTGTGAAAGGATCATAGGCACTGCTCCTTTGCCTCAACGAACCATTTTTCATCTTCGTTGAACAGAAAACTCTCATGCCCACCGATCATGACCGTATAACGAATTCCGCAGCCGCCCACTTTCGTGGAAGAAGCTCGGCACTTATGCTTCAATCGGTCGATCTCATACACCCGTCCGTCAATCCATCGAATTAGGCGCGGGCGAATATTTCCCTCTGCATCCACATCTAAGTTCACAGGTACATATACTTTTCTACATTTCTGTTCCGACATATTCTACGCTCCTCCTCTGCAAACCGGCGAATGTGTTGACTTCTTTTAGCAAAGAACTCACCAGATTCTACCGGTGCTGTATTAACCAATCATTCCTGTCGGCATAACCAAATCCACTTTTCGCTCTGTCGGCATCTTGCTTTTCTGAAAAAGTACCCCATTTTTAATCGCATCTTTCCCGAATCGGAATCGAATCTGCTCAATCGCTGCGTCCAGCCGTTCCTGGCGATCCAGTGATTTCACGTCGGTGAATAAGTCGTATTGTATCGGACAATCCTCTTCAAACAGGTTGATTGCCCGAACCGTCACTGAACGAATCGGATGCTCCCACTGATAGTTCTTTGCAAACAGTGCAAATGCGGTTTTCGCCAGATAGGTAGGGCTTTGTGTCGGAATACCAATCCGGCACTGCCACTCTTTCGTGTAAAGCTCGTTGTTGCGGATGGAAATCGCTATTCCGCCAGCTTTCTTTTTATGTGCTCGCAGCTTGGTTCCGATCTCCTGCACCAGTTCCAGCATGACACACCAGACTTCGGCGTTATTCTCCAAATCCTGCATGGTCGTTATTCCGTGCCCAATACTCTTTACTGGGGAGACATAATCGGAACGCATAACCGGCGAATCATCCAGTCCATTGGCATATTTCTTAATCGCCAGTCCATTCTTTCCAAGGCGGCACTTCAAGAAATCATCCGATGTTGCAGCAAGCTCTCCAATGGTATGAATCCCATAACCGGACAGAACCTTCTCGGTCGCTCTGCCGACTCCAAGCAAGTCAGAGGCGGGAAGACACCAAATCTTCTCCTGGAACGAATCTGCTTCGATGCAGGTAATCGCATCCGGCTTTTTCATATCCGACCCAAGCTTGGCAAAAATCTTATTGAAGCTCACTCCTGCGGAAATCGTAAGTCCCAATTCAAACTTAACCGTTCTGCGAATCTCATCTGCGATTTCAAATCCGGTTCCCATGCAGCCGCTTCCGGTCACATCCAGCCAGCATTCGTCCATCCCATACGGCTCGATCTGATCGGTATAGCGACCGTATATCCCACGAGCCAGCTTTGAAAACTTCATATATTGCTCATAGTGCGGCTCCACGATCACAAGATCCTGGCACTTCTGCTTTGCTTGCCAGATTGCCTCTCCCGTGGAAACGCCAAACGCCTTTGCTGCATAGTTCTTCGCAAGTACGATGCCATGCCGTTCCTCCACAGAACCGCACACTGCCACCGGCTTGTTCTTCAGTTCCGGGTTCAGCATACACTCGACAGAGGCATAGAAGTTATTCATATCACAATGAAGAATCACCCTTTGCATCCCGTATTCCTCCTCTCCGTTCGTGAAAGCACGAACAACTTTTCACGAACGCATTGACACACAGCATTTCTTGTGATACTATAATTACACGAATTGTATTTCGTGTTTTTATCGTCATTATAGCAAGCACAGTTTTTCGTGTCAATAGATTTTTATGAAAAAGTGTTCGTGTTCGTAATCAAAAAAGAAAGAGGTATTCCTATGGTCTTCAAAGAAAGGTTGAAAGAAAAAAGAACAGAAGCCAATTTAACTCAGGTAGAACTTGCAGAGAAGGCCGGTGTAACCGCCCGCACAATTCAGAATTATGAGCTTGGCAGCCGTAAACCATCCAATATGGTTACGATCCAGAAGATCGCGGATGCGCTGAATACTACTACTGAGTATCTGCTGGGAAGCAGCGGCACCTATGTTGTAGAAGCCCATGAAAAAGGCGGCGCAAAAGCAGCGAAAGATATTGAAGAACTGGTCAGCGAAGTGACCGGTATGTTCGCTGGCGGCGAATTAAGCGAAGATGCCATCGAAGGAGCTTATAAAGCTCTGACCGATGCCTACTGGATTGCCAAAGAGAACAATAAAAAATACGCCCCGAAAACGAGGCGTAAAAAATCCGATCAGTGATATTTATCGTACACACTTTTCGCTATACTGTAAACTGGAGGTGGTATGATGAATGCGGAACAGCTTTCACGGGTCGGTGAGAAACTGGTAAAACGCTGCGGTTCCAGAGATCCTTTTGAAATTGCAAGGCAGCTTGGTATCAATGTCATGCTTTGCGAAAATTTTGGTTCCCTGAAGGGAATGTACCGGGTGATTAAGCGAAATCGCTTTATTTTCCTGAATAACAGTCTGGATGAAAATATGCTGCGCATCGTGTGCGCACATGAATTAGGGCATGATCAGCTTCACCGGAATATGGCGAAAACCACCCCGATTCATGAGTTCATGCTCTACGATATGAAATCCAAACCGGAATATGAAGCGAACATCGTAGCAGCAGAGATTCTGATGGACAGCGATGAAGTCCTTCGTTACATCTATGAGTATGGATACACAGCCGAGCAGATCGCCAGTGCGATGTCCACCGACATCAATCTGGTTGCGCTGAAGGTAGCGCACCTGGCTACACTTGGCTATAATCTGCACGCGCTGGAACACAAGAGCAACTTTTTGAAATAACGTACCTTTGAGGAGTCTGGACTGGCTCCTCTTTTTTGTTGCACAAATTGTGCAGGCGGTGCTTGCACAATTATCAACCTAACATCTGCATTCCATACAATCTCGATATTGTCCTCCTGTTGTTCTGCGTTATGCTTTCTCCGTGCATTTTCGTATTATTTATTCTGCCATCTGACTTCGCCCTTGGACAGAAGCGGATAACAGATCAGCTGATCTGAATCCAGATTTTCCGCATGCATGTCAACCGCTGTGATCTGATGATTATCATAAGTCGTATAATAATAAATACCTTTTGCTGTATTACAACAGGACGTGTATATCGTGATCTCATATTTGCCTTCTGTCACCTCACAGCATCCACGCTGCTGATCTACGGATCCTAAGATATGGAAGAACTGGCTTACACTCTCATCCTCTTCTTCACCGGAGATCGAATTTAATTTTGTAAAGGCAACTTTCACAAATCTTGACTGGCTGGAAAGATCTCCAGGTATTCCCATTCCACCCATTCCTCTGCTATATGCATCAAGCTGTAATACTCCTGCAAAAGTACTCTCCGGCTGTTTTCTGGATACTCCGGCATAATTATTCAGTGCAAACATCTGACTCGGGAATGGTGGATTATTGGTAAGCACTCCTACCGGATTATCATATACATGCAGCCCATCTTTCATAGACTCAACAACGATACAGGAGTCTTTGTCTGCAATGATCCAGTGAAGCTGTGCTGTCGGCAGCTGTTCACTGAATGCTGTGCCTGTCAGTCTCATTGCTGCCAGCTTCTCTCTCGCCTCTGCTACAGTAGCACACTGTGTAAGGATCCATGGGATGAACTCGAACTGTGCCACCTGGCTGACTTCTGTTTCATCTTCCGGCAAAGCCTCTTCATATGCCGCATTGCCGACAAAATTAAGACCTGCCATTCCAAGGCCTTTTTCATTAACAGCATCATAATAAAGCGGATAACCTTCTGCAACAAATGCCATTCCGATCAAAGCATAATGGCTTTTTATCTTCCCGGCAAACCGGAAATCAAATTCGTAATTTCTTGGCGTTATCGTGATCTGTTCCCCATAGGAAAATTCATAATCAAGCGTTCTGCCCATATAAAAATCTTTTGTTTTGTAAGTTGCTGCTGTACACATATCGAACACCTCTTCTTTCTGCTATAATAGTCCTGCAAACAATCTCATAAACAACTGTCCGAGCCGTAAATATGCACTCCGTCCTGTGCGGTACTTTTCGGTCACTTCCCTGCATTCATTCATGGTTGCTCCCAGATCATCTCTTATATCCAAAACTGTCTGACTATCCGCCATAAAACAACCATTTTCAAAGTGGTGATAAAGCAATGCCATTCAGTTAAGCATCATTTTAGTGGTTTTCTGTCATAGAAAGCCACTGTTTTTATACCTAAAAACTTTAAAAATATTACAAAAAACAGTTGACAAGTAAGCCAATATATGTTGCGTAAGCCTTGATTATAAACATATTTCAAGGAGGCTCATTATGGCTGATTTTTTCTTATCTAATTTAAAATCCACGACAACTGCATCACAGAACTCGATGAAATTCCCTCCATGTTCTGCCGTAATCTTTTATTTTATCTTCTCCGGAGCAGTTTTTTACACTGGCTTACAGGTGCA
>OLNM01001056.1_pt1 | contig 22295 bp, 15 predicted proteins | sample 1672391 | NCBI WGS metagenome assembly OLNM01 (sample SAMEA3136680, study PRJEB25190) | human gut metagenome | reverse complement strand
TAAAGGATATGACGAATGATAATTGTGATCATGGAACAAGAGTAGCATACAAATATCTTATACCTGGAGAGTATAAATGGGTATTAACACCAGAAGATGGTTCGTATAATGTAGCTGAAGAAGTAGATTTTGTGATTAAGCCAAATGAAGAAATTGAAAATAAAATCAATCTGGTAGATCCATCAGCTACTTATAGTGTGAATAGTGAAATTCGTGTAGCTACAAAAGCATATACAAATACAGGAAAAGATTGGATTGCTATTTTTAAGGAGGATGTAGATTATACAGTTCGTGAAGCAAGTTATGATTCTTGGTCACATATTACAACAAATGCTGGAATAACTACAATAAAAGCACCTTCTGTTCCAGGAAAGTATAAGTTGGTATATTTTGGAGAAGGCGCAAGACATATTATAACAACCAGAGATATAACAGTAACAATTCCATAATGAACTAAGTACTAGCAAATTAAGAAAAGAGAGCTATGGTTAAAAAAACCTAGCTCTCTTTTAAAAAATAAAAATATATAAAGATAATACATTGTGGGAGAAACAAGATGGAGACGATAACACGTAGAGTAATTAAAAGAAATGGTGAAGAAGTGGTTTTTGATGTGCAAAAGATTCTTAATGCCATTAGAAAGGCTAATAACGAAGTAGAACCGATATATAGACTTAATGAGTACCAGATTGAGGCTGTTGGCAAGATTGTTATGGATCAGATTTCTCAGTCAAACCACGCTACAGCAGTAGAAGATATTCAGGATATGGTAGAACGTGGTATTATGGAGATGCGTGGATATGAAGTTGCGCAGATTTACGTTCGTTACAGATATAAGAGAGATATGGCAAGAAAGGCTAACACAACTGATGATGGAATACTCGCACTTATTGATCAGATCAATGAAGAGGTGAAACAGGAGAACTCAAACAAGAATCCTACGATCAACTCAACTCAGCGTGATTATATGGCGGGTGAGGTTAGCAAGGATTTAACTAGACGTATTTTATTGCCTGATGAAATTACGCAGGCACATGAACAGGGGATTATTCATTTCCATGATTCTGATTATTTTGCACAGAAGGAACATAACTGTGACCTTATTAACTTAAAGGATATGTTAGAGAATGGAACATGCATTTCAGAAACAAAGATTGATCCACCTCATAGTTTTTATACAGCTTGTAACGTTACAACTCAGATTGTGGCACAGGTTGCAAGTAACCAGTACGGCGGACAGTCATTTTCATTAGGACATCTTGCACCTTTTGTACAGGTTAGCCGTGACAAGATTACTAAGGAAGTAATGAAGGAACGTGATGAAGTGGGAGTTAACTACTCAGACGAACAGCTTAAGATGATTGTTGAAAGAAGACTTCGTGATGAAATCACAAGAGGTATTCAGACTATTCAGTACCAGCTTATTACATTAATGACATGTAATGGACAGGCACCTTTTGTTACAATGTTTATGTATTTGGATGAAGTTCCTGAAGGACAGACAAGAGATGACCTTGCAGTATTAATTGAAGAAGTTTTAAAACAGAGAATACAGGGTGTAAAAAATGAAAAAGGTGTTTGGATTACACCTGCATTCCCTAAGATTATATATGTACTTGATGAAGATAATGTTACACCTGATTCTAAATATTGGGATTTAACAGTTTTATCAGCTAAATGTACAGCAAAGAGAATGGTTCCTGACTACATTTCAGCTAAGGTTATGCGTGAAATGAAGAACGGATGTGTATATCCATGTATGGGATGTCGTTCATTCTTAACAGTTGAAGACAGCCAGAGAAATCCTGACGGAAGCTACAAGTTCTATGGACGATTTAATCAGGGCGTTGTAACAATCAACTTGGTTGATGTGGCATGTTCTTCTAATGGAGATATGGATCTATTCTGGAAGATATTAGATGAAAGATTAGAGCTTTGTCACAGAGCTTTAAGATGCAGACATGAAAGATTACTTGGAACACCTTCAGATGTTGCCCCTATTCTTTGGCAGAATGGTGCTTTGGCAAGACTTAAGAAGGGTGAAACAATAGACAAGTTATTATACAATGGATATTCAACTATCTCATTAGGTTACGCAGGACTTTACGAAATGTGTGTAAGAATGACAGGAAAGTCACACACAGATCCCGAAGCTAAGCCATTTGCTTTAAAGGTGATGCAGAAACTTAATGATAAATGTGCAGAATGGAAAGCAGCAGAAAATATTAGCTATTCTGTTTATGGAACACCTATGGAATCAACAACTTACAAGTTTGCTAAATGCCTTCAGAAGAGATTTGGCATTATAAAAGGTGTAACAGACAAGAACTATATTACTAACAGTTACCATGTTCATGTAACAGAGAAGATTGATGCTTTTAGCAAGCTTAAATTCGAATCTGAATTTCAGAAGTTATCTCCTGGTGGAGCTATCAGTTATGTTGAAGTTCCTAACCTTCAGGATAATATCGAAGCTGTAATTCAGGTTATGAAATTTATTTATGACAATATTATGTATGCAGAGCTTAACACTAAGTCAGATTATTGTGAATGCTGTGGATACAATGGGGAAATACAAATAGTAACTGATGAAAAGAATGGAAAACTTGTATGGGAATGTCCAAGTTGCGGAAACCGTAATCAGGACAAGATGAGTGTTGCAAGAAGAACATGCGGTTATATTGGAACACAGTTCTGGAATCAGGGAAGAACTCAGGAAATAAAAGATAGAGTTCTACATTTGTAATATATTCTAATAGGAAAGGCAAAGTTTTCAACAGTTTGGAGACTTTGTCTTTTTTAGATTCAATGGCTATATAAGCAAAATAAAGAACATTTAAAGGTCATTTTATGGTACAATACTTACACATGGGGAGAAAAAAGTTGAAAGGAAGGAACTTATGAAAAAAACATTAAAAATTCTAATGCTAATTGGTATCATTGCATTGGGAATTAATTTGACTGAGGTAAAGGCCGAAGAAGTAACAGCTCTGGTAACAACAGCGCCTCAGGAAACAACTACAGCACCTGAAACAACTACACCCACTGTAACAACACCACAGGAAACCACTACAAAGGTTGAACAGCCAACTACGGTACAGCCAACTACTAAGCCGGATGTTGACACAACAGGAAAGAACGTAAAAAAAGGTGGTTATGTAAAGAAAACAGTTACAGCATATAACTTAAAGTTAGAGAAAGTAACAAAAGTAGAAAAAGGTATCCGTTATTATGTTTACAGGAAATGCAACAATGGATATTCATTGATTCAGGTAGGCAATCAGAAATTATTAGTTGAATCAAAGTACATTACATACAAATGCAATGCCAAGAAGATTGTAAATGCAGCAGATAAGAAATATTCATATAATGATATGAAGAGAGACCTTAAAAAGTTGGAAAAAGCTTATGGCTCAATATTTAAAGTTGACATTGCAGGAAAAAGTTTAGATAAAAGAAACATATACTATGTTACACTTGGTAATGAAAAAGCTAAGAAAACAGTTTATGTTGAAACATCTGTACATGCAAGAGAGTATATGAACACTAAGTTTATAATGAATGTTATTGAGGATTACTGTAGAGGATATGACTCCAAGAAGTATCAGGGAAAAAAATACAGCAAAATCTTTAACAATGTTAAACTGGTAATTATGCCAATGGTAAATCCTGATGGAGTAACAATCAGTCAGTATGGACCAAAGAAAATAAGAAATGCTACATTACGCAAGAATCTCTACAAAATAGCAAACGGATTCAGCTTTAAAGAGTGGAAAGCTAATGCCAGAGGTGTAGATATTAATAGAAACTATGCAGAGGGATTTAACAGAGAAGGAGCAAAAGCATCGGCGCACAAGAATTATCCGGGCAAAACACCGGTATCTGAACCGGAAACAAAGGCACAGATCTCAGTAGTAGAAAAAGTAAAACCTAACGTAGTAATTTGTTATCATCAGGCAGGCGAAGTAATGTATCACCTTAATCACACAAAGCTTAGCAATATGCTTTATTCAATGACACATTATACTCACGTTTTAAGCGGTCAGGTTCAGTATGGAACATTTAGTGATTATCTTGATGACAGAAACATACTAAACTGTACATTGGAAACAGGATTAGTACCTGCACCGGTAAAGAATAGACAGTACAAAAAAATATACAAGACAAATAAGAATGTATTAGTAGCAGTTGCAAAAATGTATTCATAAAAAATAGGAGTTACAGTTGATGTAACTCCTGTTGCCATGCAAAACTACAAGGAGGTTCACAATGTTATTAGATTTTGAAAATATGGAAGAAACAGTAATTCACAATTTTAATGGTGGTGAAAAAGACACAAGGGCGAAAATGTACAATGATGAAAACATGAGAATTTTATACGGAGTATTAGAGCCGGGAGCATCTATTGGTATTCATGAGCATACAGACAACAGCGAAGAAGTCTTTTGTGTTTCAGGCCAGGCTACAGTTTATATTGATGGGAAAACAGAAATTTTAAAAGCAGGTCAGGCACATTATTGTCCAAAGGGACACAAGCATGGAATGAAGAATGAGGGGACAGAAGACCTTATAATCTTCGGCGTTGTGCCAAAGCAATAAAAACAATTTTAAAATTGAATATAGTAATGGTATTTGGTAAAATTATTTCATAAGAAAGTACGACAGAGAAGCTATTAAGATACAGATTATATTTTGGGAAAGAGGAAATAATATGAACGGAATATCATTTTACAAAGAAGAAATAAGAGACTGTAATGCTGTCTATTTTACAGAGGAGTTTTTTAATGTAAAAAACGACGGCAGCATCGATGTGTCTAATGAATTACAGAACGCCATAAAGACGGTTGTGGATAAGGCCGGTTATGGTGTTCTTTTTATACCTGAAGGTGAGTATTTGTTAAGCAAGACTATTTATGTGCCAAAGGCAGTCAGACTTATAGGATACGGTGACAACAGACCACATTTTATATTAAAAGATAATGCAGAAGGATTTAATGAACCACATCCTGAGAACAAGGGTGGATTTAAATATTTATTTTGGTTTGTTAACGAACTAAAAGAGAATGAGGCGGAAATTGCAGATGCCAATCCGGGAACTTTTTACAGTGCCATTTCCAATATTAATGTAAGCCTTGGTCAGGGCAATGAATATGCAGTAGCTTTTAGAACTCATTACGCACAGCACTGTTTTATTAACCATATTGACATCAATGTGCAGTCAGGTATGGCAGGCATTTATGATGTTGGAAATGAAATGGAAGACATCTATATTAACGGAGGAAAGTACGGAATTATAACAACAAAGTGCTCTCCGGGCTGGCCTTTTGTAATGGTTGATACAAGATTTTTCGGGCAGACCGTTGGAGCAATTAAGACAAGAGAGGCAGGCTTTAATATTATTCGTACCCATTGTGTTAATACAGCTAAATTTATTGAAGTTGATGATGATTATTTCGAAAAAATATATATAGAAAATTCTGTTTTTGAAGATATGAATTGTATTTTAAATGTGGCAATGGACAACAACTCACTAACACAGGTTTATGTTAAAAATTGTCAGCTTAAGGCAGTGGAAAATGTTGTTGAATATAAGAGCAGTGGCAGACAGATTGCTAATGAAGATTATCAGTGCATTATAAAGAAATACATTCATGGAACTACAGTTAGCGATATTTATCACGATAAACAGATTCACGACCAGATTTACAGATATGCAAAAGACGTAGATTATAGAATCTTAAAAACAGACATACAGCCGTTGCCTGATATGTTAACTTGGGTTAATGCCAAGGAAGTAGGACTTAAAGGTGATGGTGTAACTGATGACACACAGGCTTTAAAAGAGGCAATTGAAAAATATGAAACAATATATTTTCCACAGGGTGAATATATTTTTTCAGATACAATTAAGTTAAAAGAAAATACATCTCTTATAGGAATGAATCCGGTTTCAACGCAACTTATTTTAAAAGAAAATTCTGAAAAGTTTACAGGATTTGGCAAGGCTAAGGCTTTTATTGAAACTTCAAAGGAAAGAAATATTCTGTTCGGTCTTGGTGTTAATACAGGTGGACGAAATCCAAGAGCCTGTGGCGTTAAATGGATGAGTAACAAAAATTCATATATGAATGATGTGAAATTCTTTGGCGGTCACGGTAACCTTGTAAAGATGACAGGAGCTTTTGAACAGCCATATGATGAGGGGAGATGCAGAGATGCAGACCTTAAGAAAGTATGGGACTACCAGTATGCAAGTCTTCTTATTTGTAACGGAGGTGGCGGAACCTTTAAGGATATATGGTCAGCAAGTCCATATGTTTCAGTGGGTGTTCAGATTCAGAATACTGAAACTCCTACAAGAATATATTGTCTGTCATTAGAGCATCATTGCAGATGTGAACTTAGAATGATAAATGCAAAGAATGTAACAATATATGGTTTCCAAAGTGAAGAAGAAAAAGCAGAGGGTGAGTTTGCACTTCCAATAGAATTACATAATTGTAAGGATATTACTTTTGCAACAACATATTGTTTTAGAACTGTTTTTGTACAGAAACCATTTCCTTATTGTGTAAAAACATGGAATTGTGAAAATATTAAATTTTTGAATGTTCATAATTTTTCACAGATGAAATACACCATGGATAATTTCTTATTAGATGTGAATACCGGCATTGAAATAAGACCATGGCAGGCAGTTTCAATAGAAATAACAGGAAAAGGCGAGAAACAGCCAAAAACAGAAAAGCTGTATTCAGGCTTCCAATTTGCTGATGGTGGAAGCTGTGACGGAAAGGGCAATTTCTATTTCCTTGACAGCTTATATAAGCAGATTTACAGAGTGGATAGGGAAACATTGGAGCTGTCTATGATTTTTGAATCTCCTTATAAAATTAATTCTATAGGATTTGATACAAGGGATAATATTATTGTTATTGGCGAGTATGCCATTCCAAGAGATGCAACAATAAATGGAAAACCTAACATTAATGTTTTGCCGGAGGATTCATATGGAACATCTTATGGATTCTGGTACAACAGTCAGGCTCAGATTGTGGCATTTACAATTGACAGTAACAGAGAATGTGTAAAATTAGAAAAAGTAAACATTGGCGACATAGAGCCGGCAAGAGTTTTATATCCGGGAAACAGATGGCGTGACGGTTCAGACTTTAAGGATGTTATTCAGTATAATCCGAAAAAAGCATTCTTAGCACCGGATGGGGTAACAATTATTCCTTGTCACTATGATTTGATTAGAGCTAACAATCTTTCAAGATCAAAGCCGGGACGTAAATTATATTCAGTTGATGAAATGTATAAGAGAGTTTTCCAATGTGACATTAACAAAGAAGGCTTATTAACAAACCCTCAGGTTATTATTGAAGAGGGTGACTTTAGGGTTAAGAAGTTTGACGAAAAAATCTATGTTGGTGATGATAACATTAAGGTTTATAAGGATGGAAAGTTAATAGATATTATCAGGGTTCCGGAAAGACCTACAACTTTTGATTTTGGAGGAATTAAGCGTAATACTCTTTTTGTTACATCAAGACATAGCGTTTATGCAATTAATATGCAACAAAAAAAGGATGAGGAGAAGTAATAAAAGTATGAGAAAGCAACTAAAAGCTTTATTAATGACAGTAGCTTTAGTTACATTGTCAACAGGACTTATTGGCTGTAACAATGAGAAAAAGCAGCAACAGACAACAACTCAGGTGGAAACAACAGAAAATAAAGTTGAAAATAATATTGAATTTAAGTCTGACGGAGAGCCGGTAAAGGATGATAGTGTTTTAGGAAAGAATACATATGTATTTTCTCCTACAGACAATAAGGATGAAATTCAGAAAAAAGCAAGTCAGATTTTTGCAAGACAGGAATCTAACCAGTTTGGAGATGAAAGATATGCATTACTTTTTAAGCCGGGAGATTATGGAACTTCATTGGAAATTAATGTAGGATTTTATACACAGGTTATGGGACTTGGAATTTTGCCTACAGATACTAATATTAATAAATTATGGGTTAATGCAGATTGGATGTTTCACAATGCTACCTGCAATTTCTGGAGAAGTGCAGAGAATTTTTCGGTAAATGATTACTGTATGTGGGCTAATTCACAGGCAGTATCTCTTAGACGTGTTAATTTTAATGACGGTATTGTTTTAAGCGATGGCGAGGGCTGGTCATCAGGTGGCTTTATGGCAGACTGCAAAGTGGAAAAGATGGTTTCCTCAGGTTCACAGCAACAGTATCTTTTTAGAAATAATAATTGGGGATATTTTGAAAATGGCGTGTGGAATATGGTTTTTGCAGGTGTAAATGTTGATACTATTCCTACAGGGGGATGGCCATATGAACCATATACTAAAGAAGAAACAGTTCCAAAGATTCAGGAGAAGCCTTATTTGGTTTATGATGAGGACAATGGATATGGCGTTATGGTTCCTGAAAAACGAACAGAATGTCAGGGGATTTCGTGGGAGAACGGAGTTAAAGGTACTTTTTATAGCCTGAATATGTTTTACGTGGCAGATGCCCAAAAGGATAACGCAGATACAATTAACAAGGCTCTTAAAGAAGGAAAAAATCTTCTTTTGACACCTGGAATTTATACTTTAGACAAACCTATTACTGTAGAAGAAAAAGATACTATTATATACGGCATGGGACTTGCTACTCTTGTTTCAACTTATGGAAATGCATGTATGGTAACATCAGATGTAGATGGAATTAAAGTGTGCGGAGTTTTATTTGAAGCAGGGGATAAGCAGTCAGAAACATTGCTTAAAGTTGGAAATGAAAAAGCAGAAGTTTCCCATAGCGACAACCCTATTTGCTTTAGTGATGTGTACTTTAGAGTAGGAGGCGCAAATTACAAGGGCAAAGTTAAGAATTGCGTTACCATTAACAGTAATGATGTAATTGGAGACAATTTCTGGGTTTGGAGAGCTGACCACGGAGACAATGTAGGCTGGGATATGAATACAGCACCTAATGGTATTGTGATAAATGGTGACAATGTTACAATGTATGGATTGTTTGTTGAACATTTTCAGGAATATCAGACCATATGGAATGGTAATGGCGGTAAGCTATACTTCTATCAAAGCGAAATGCCTTACGATGCACCTAACCAGAAATATTATATGAGCCATAATGGTAAGGTGAAAGGTTATGCATCATTTAAAATAGGCGATGAAGTTAATGATTTTTACGGCTGTGGACTTGGAATTTATTGTTACAATAGAGATGCGAACATAGAAATATTCAGTGGAGCAGAGATTCCTGACAAGGATGGAGTAGAAATTAGAAATATTGTAACTGTAAAACTTAACGGTCAGGGACAGATTACACACGTCATAAACGATAAGGGAGATTCAGTTACTTCATCAGGAGATACAGCAAGAATCCAATCTTACGAAAATGGTGAGAAAGAAAAATATTAAAAAGAAGAATAACCGAACTTAAATAATAATTTGCGCGTTCCTACAAGCAATGCAAATTAAGGACGAAATACAGACGTGGAGAACTTGCTCGCCAACAGTTGTATTTCGTCCTTAACGCATAGCGCCACAGCGCGTCATGGGCATGTAGCTTACGCAAAATGTGAATGAGTATCGCGTAAAACAATAACTTGTACCATATCATGATTTGACTTAATAACGATGAAACTTGAAATCAAAAAAATTATACCTGCCATCCGCCGTCAACGGTAATAATTTGTCCTGTAACATAGGAGCCTGAATTAACAAGACCATATACAGCATTTGCAACATCTTCAGTTGTGCCAAGTCTTGATGCAGGTATTTCTTCTATAATAGAGTCAACATCTTCCTGTGTAAGATGTCCATTCATTTTGGTGTCTATTATTCCACAGGAAACAGCGTTAACCTGAATGTTTGAAGGGGCAAGTTCCTTGGCAAGAGCCTTAGTGAAAGAATCAATGGCGCCCTTGGTTGTGGAGTAGCAAACTTCATAGGAAGCACCGCGCTGCCCCCAAACAGAAGAAATGTTGATTATTTTTCCATAACCTTGCTTTAGAAAAATAGGAATAATCATTTTGCTCATAGCAATGGCAGAGGTAACATTAGTGTTCCAAAGTCTGATCCATTCACTATCCGTTATATCCTGAAGCAATCCCAACACCGAAATTCCACTATTGTTAACAAGAATATCAATGGAAATATCTCCTAAATTCTTAAATAGCTTTTCAGCATTATTAAAATCAGATAAGTCGCACTGATAATAAGAAAAATCACTTCCAAGCTCTTCTGCAAGCGCTTCAATAGTAGCTTTATTTTTGTTGTAAGTTCCTATTACTTTATAATTGTTTTTTATAAAAAAACGGCAAATTTCACTTCCGATATCTCCGGAAGCTCCTGTAATTAATATTGTTTTCTTCATAATATATCATCCTTTATAATAGATAGTGCCATATAAGTACCTTAGTACCTTGGTACTGTATTTATTAGAAAAAAGTAGTACCTTGGTACTATAGTACCATAATTATAGGAAAAAATAGTACTTAGGTACTACTTTTTTTATGAAATTAATATTAAAAAAGTAAAAGTGAACCGGGAAATGAAATTAAATAGGAATAAATTTCTAATATGTGCAGGTTGACAATCTACATAAGAGTTGTTATAATTGTAACAAAATTGTAATATTTAGAATTAATTGAGAATAACTTTAGGTATATTTTTAAGATTATATTAAAAAATGTATTGAATATGTAATCAATATGTATTAAAATACTTACTTGATATGGATTTAAACGTATACCGAAATTTTAGAACAGAATTAAAACAAATGGAGGCAGAATTTTCATGAGAAGTAATTATGCTAAGAAACTTGTAGCAGGTACACTTGTGGCATCTATGACAATCACAGCGTCTATGCCATTGTTTGCAGATGAATTAGCAACAGAAATACCTAGCGCAGGTGCAGCAGTTATTGTTGAAGATTACATCAATAATAGTGGTAAAGAAACTGATATTGAGAAGTTACTTCCTACAGAAGCAACAGATAGTACAGCAACATCTAATGAGACAACAAAGACAGAAAATCAGACTGAAAAGACACAGACATCTAATACAGCAACATCAAGTGAGGACAAGTTATTTGCTAACATAGCAATTACTAAGGTTTCAGGTGGTGCAGAAGATTATGTTAATGTAAGAAAGAAACCAACAACAGAATCTAAGGTTGTTGGAAAAATTTATAACAACAGTGGTGCAAAAATTCTTGAAAAGACTAATAACGGTTGGTACAAGATTGTATCAGGTAACTGTACAGGTTATATTAAGTCAGATTTCTTTGTAACAGGAAGTAGTGCTAAGAGCAGAGCTTTAGATAATGGTTATGTACAGGCAGAAGCTAAGGATGCTATCCATGTTAGAGCAGAAGCTAATACTAATTCTAAAGTAGTAACTAACGTTTACAAGAATGAAACATATACTATTAAGAAGTTTGACAAGACAGGCGAATGGATTAAGGTTAAAATTAAAGCCGGTGTTAGTGGTTGGATTTCAGCACAGTATGCGAATGTCAACATTAACATGGAAACAGCTATAACAAGAAAAGAAGAAAAAGCTAAGATTAAGAAAGAACGTGAGGCAGCAAAAGCGGCAGCTGAAGAAGAGGCAAGAAAGCAGGCTGAACAGCAGGAACAGCAGGAACAGCAGGCATCAAATGATAACAGCCAGAGTTCAAGCAATGGTACATATTCGAACAGCTCAAACTCAAGTTCAAGAAGCAACTACAGCAACTCATCATCAAGCAGTAGTTCATCAAGTAGTTCAAGCAGCAGTAGTTCAAGCAAGAAGAGTTATAGTAGCTCATCAAGCAGCTCAAGCGGTTCGGGAACAGGTGCAGCAATTGTAGCATATGCTAAGCAGTTCCTTGGTAACCCTTATGTATACGGTGGAGCAAGTCTTACAAACGGAACAGACTGTTCAGGATTTACAATGTCAGTATACGCTCACTTTGGGTATGGACTTAGCAGATCATCATATACACAGGTTAACAACGGTAGAGCTGTATCAATGAGTAGCTTACAGCCAGGTGACTTGTTATTCTACAAGTATGGTGGTTCTACAATCAGCCACGTAGCTATTTACATTGGTGGTGGACAGATTATACATGCTTCAACAGAAGAAACAGGTATTATAATTAGTGGCATGGGGTCACCTTGTGCAGCTAGAAGAATTATTGGATAATTAAATATAATATAGAAACAAGACCTGAATTGGCAACAACCAATACAGGTCTTATTTTTTTGCAAAATAGTGTGGCAAATTTTAGAAAAAAGTCAATAGTTTATGTGTAAAATGTACAAGTTTGGAACATATCAACAAAACATTAGTTCTTTACAGTTGTCGACAAAGATTTACATAAAATGACACACTTTTATGTTGATAATGTTAATAAGTGGGTTAATAACCTATTTTAAGGGAGAATTTTATTGAAAAAAACTGAAAAAACAATGTTAATAACTTTTTGACTATAATTGTGCCAGATAGTTAAAAATGGGTTAAATTTGTATAAAATATACAAAAATAGCGTCGAAAAAACAGTAGAGAAAAATAAGTGAAAAAAGTGTGTTTTTTCTTGTGGAAAATCACCTTAAATGGTATAATTTAATTACTAGTTAACGAAAGGAAGTGGTACCATGAAAATTAAGATTTTCGGTAAGAACATTGAAGTAACAGAAGGCATCAGAAGCGCAGTAGAAGAGAAAATCGGAAAGCTCGATAAATACTTCGCGGGAGAGACTAGAGTGGACGTTACATTAAGTGTTAATAAGAATGAACAGAAGGTGGAGGTAACAATTCCAGTCAAAGGACGTATTATCAGAGCGGAAGAAATAAGTGATGATATGTATGTATCAATCGATATGGTTGAGGAAACAATTGAAAGACAGCTTGTTAAGTATAAGAATAAGATTATTGACAAGAAGAAATCAATTAAGGAAGCTTTTACAGAGACATACATTGAAGCTGATTACGAAGACGAAGACGAGGATCAGATTAAAATCAAAAAGACTAAGAGATTTGGTATTAAGCCAATGGATCCTGAAGAAGCTTGCGTAGAAATGGAATTACTTGGACATAACTTTTTTGTATTCCTTAATGCAGAGACAGAAGAAGTTAATGTAGTTTACAAACGTAAAGGTAATACATACGGTTTAATAGAACCTGAACTTGACTAAAAGATAAAAAGTAACTAAGAAAACTAAATAATATCTAATAAGAGTCCCGGATTGGTTGAAATATATCAGTTAGGGATTCTTTTTTCCGTTTATAAGAACAAAAGTTATGAAATGCCTACGTTTACACTTTTTTAACAAATAAATAACACATACTTGTATTGAATAAAACCGATTTAAATGGTATTATATTCCTTAGCGTGTTGTATTTTACAACAAATATATTTGAGGAGATTACCATGGGCGTAATTAATAAAATCGTAGGAACGCATAGTCAGCGTGAATTAAAAAGACATAATCATACAATAGAGAAAATCTTAAGCCTTAAGCCGGAGATGGAAAAACTTACCGACGATGAGATGAAGGCTAAGACAACAGAATTTAGAAATAGATTACAGAAAGGTGAAACTTTAGACGATTTGCTTCCTGAGGCATTTGCCTTAGTTAGAGAAGCAACAAGAAGAACACTTGGAACAGAGCATTATCCATGTCAGTTACAGGGTGGTATTATCTTACATCAGGGACGTATCGCAGAAATGAAAACCGGTGAAGGTAAGACACAGACATGTTTGTTGCCTGCATATCTTAATGCATTGGAAGGCAAGGGCGTTCATATCGTAACAGTTAACGAATACCTTGCTACCCGAGATGCTGAGTGGATGGGACAGGTTCACAGATTTTTGGGATTAACAGTAGGCTGTGTTCTTTCAGACATGGAACATGAAGAAAAGAAAGCGGCCTATAACTGTGACATCACATATATTACAAATAACGAATTAGGATTTGACTACTTAAGAGATAACATGGTTGTTTACAAAGAACAGTTAGTTCAGCGTGGACTTCATTACTGTATTATCGACGAAGTTGACTCGGTTCTTATTGATGAGGCAAGAACACCTCTTATTATTTCCGGACAGAGTGGTAAGTCAACTAAGTTATATGAAATGTGTGACATTCTTGCAAGACAGATGGAACGTGGCACAGCTAATCCTGAACTTAGCAAGATGGATGCCATTATGGGTGTTGATATTGAAGAAGATGGAGACTTCCTTGTAAATGAAAAGGACAAGATTGTTACTTTAACAGCACAGGGTATTGAAAAAGTTGAAAAATTCTTCCACATAGACAACTATGCAGATGCTGAAAACTTAGAACTTCAGCACAATGTTATTTTGGCATTAAGAGCACATAACCTTATGCATAGAGATCAGGACTATGTAGTTAAGGATGATGAAGTACTTATTGTAGATGAATTTACAGGACGTATTATGCCGGGCCGTAGATATTCAGATGGCTTACATCAGGCAATTGAAGCTAAGGAACATGTAAAGGTTAACAGAGAGAGTAAGACTCTTGCAACAATTACATTCCAGAACTTCTTTAACAAGTACGAGAAGAAAGCCGGTATGACAGGTACAGCCTTAACAGAAGAAAAAGAATTTAGAGATATATATAGCATGGACGTTGTGGAAATCCCAACTAATAAGCCTATTGCAAGAATAGATCATGAAGATGCAATGTTTAAAACTAAGAAAGAAAAGCTTCATGCAGTAATAGAAGAAATCGTGGCATCTCACGCAAAGGGACAGCCGGTATTAGTTGGTACAATTAATATTGATTCTTCAGAAGAAATTAGTGCATTACTTAAAAAGAGAGGAATTCCTCATAATGTATTGAATGCTAAATTCCATGAAAAGGAAGCTGAAATTGTAGCACAGGCAGGTCAGCATGGTGCAGTTACTATTGCTACTAATATGGCAGGTCGTGGTACTGATATTAAGCTTGACGACGATGCAAGAGCAGCAGGCGGTCTTAAGATTATAGGTACAGAAAGACATGAATCAAGACGTATTGATAACCAGTTAAGAGGTCGTTCAGGTCGTCAGGGTGATGTTGGTGAATCTAAGTTTTACATTTCATTGGAAGATGATATTATGAGATTGTTTGCTTCAGAGAAGCTTATGTCAATCTTTAATGCATTAGGTGTTCCGGAGAATGAAGAAATTCACCATAAGTCATTAACTAAGACTATTGAAAGAGCACAGAAGAAGATAGAAGGAAATAACTTTGGCATAAGAAAGAACCTTATGGAATATGATAAGGTTAACAATGACCAGAGAGAGATTATATACGCTGAAAGAGCAAGAGTTCTTAACGGCGAGAATATGAGAGATGCAATTATCAAGATGATGAATGAAGTAATTGAATCTCAGGTTGACATGTTTGTTGGCGATGATCAGGAGACTAAGGATTGGGATGTGGCAGGTTTAAGTCAGTCATTATTTGAAATTATTCCTGTAAAACTTGAAATTCCAAAGAGCGAGATTGAACATCTTTCAAAAGCTGAATTTAAACAGTTATTGAAGGAAGCTGCAGTTAAGCTTTACGAAGCTAAGGAAGCTGAGTTCCCAGAACCTGAACATATTAGAGAATTAGAAAGAATCGTTCTGTTAAGAGTAATCGACAGAAAGTGGATGGATCACTTAGATGATATGGAACAGTTGAAACAGGGTATTGGTCTTATGGCTTATGGTCAGAGAGATCCTGCTGTTGAATACAAGATTCAGGGCTTTGAAATGTTTAATGACATGATTGAAGGTATCAAAGTTGAAACTGTTAAGACTTTATATCATATTCAGGTTGAACAGAAAGTTGAACGTGAAGAGGTGGCAGAAGTTACAGGAACAAACAAGGATGATACAGGTGTTAGCAAGACTAAACACAGAGAATCTGAAAAGATTTATCCAAATGATCCTTGTCCATGTGGTTCAGGAAAGAAGTATAAAAACTGTTGTGGACGTAAGGCTTAATACAACGGCTTGAATTATAAAGAAAGGGGTTGCTTTAGACGACTCCTTTCTTTTTTAAAAATTTAGAAAAAGTAAGATTGAGGTATGACGTGGTAGAACTTGAACAATACAAATATCAATGGAATCAATATGCAGATCAATTGGAAGAACTGCGCAAAGCCTTTGACATACAGGCAAAAAAAGAAAGAATAGAAGAAATTGAAGGAATAATGGAAGAACAGGGATTTTGGGATAATTTAACAAGGTCTCAGGAAATAACAAAAGAATTAAAACAATTAAAAGACAGCCTTGAAACCATTGAACACCTTCAGCAGAAATATGAAGATCTTGGAACTTTAATTGAAATGGGTGAAGAGGAAAATGATGCTTCAATAGTAGAAGAAGTTGAGCAGGAAACGAAAGAGTTTATAGATGAATTTGAAAAAACTAAAATAGAGACTCTTTTGTCAGGAGAATATGACAAAAACAATGCCATTGTAAAAATCAATGCAGGAGCAGGGGGAACAGAGTCTTGTGACTGGGCAAGTATGTTATATAGAATGTATACCCGTTGGGCAGAAAGTAAGGGATATAAAACAGAAGTACTTGATTTCCTTGATGGAGACGAGGCAGGAATAAAGTCCATAACATTTCAGGTTAACGGCGAAAACGCATATGGTTATTTGAAATCAGAAAAAGGAGTTCACAGACTAGTTAGAATATCTCCGTTTAATGCAGCAGGAAAAAGACAGACTTCTTTTGCTTCATGTGATGTAATGCCTGATATTGAGGAAGACCTTGATGTTGAAATAAATGATGATGACATTAGAATTGATACTTACCGTTCAAGTGGTGCCGGTGGACAGCACATTAACAAAACATCATCGGCGGTAAGAATAACACATAACCCTACAGGAATTGTTGTGCAGTGTCAGAATGAAAGATCTCAGCTTCAGAATAAAGATAAGGCTATGAAGATGTTAAAAGCTAAACTTTATGTTCTAAAAAAACAGGAAGAAGAGGAAAAACGTTCAGGAATTAGAGGAGAAGTAAAAGAGATTGGATGGGGCAGTCAGATACGTTCTTACGTTATGCAACCATATACAATGGTAAAGGATCACAGAACAAATCAGGAGATAACAGACGTTGGAAAAGTAATGGATGGTTACATTGATCCCTTTATAAATGCATACTTAAAATGGATTAATATTAAGAAAGATAGCTAATTTTTGTTGCGGATTACCATTAACCGTGCTATTATTCAATGGTAAAATAAACTAAACTTTAACAAGCGAGGAATAAACATGATAAAAGTGGCAATTTTAGGATACGGAACAGTAGGTTCAGGAGTATTCCAGATTATTAAAGAGAACAAAGAATTAATTACAAACAAAGCAGGACAGGAAATTGACATAAAATATGTACTTGATTTAAGAGAGTTTCCAGGAGATCCTTGTGAGAATGTATTAGTTCATGATTACAATATTATTTTAAATGACCCTGAAGTTGAGGTTATTATAGAAGTAATGGGAGGACTTAAACCATCATACGATTTTGTTAAGTCGGCATTAGAAGCAGGCAAGAGTGTTTGTACATCAAACAAAGAACTTGTTGCAAAATATGGTGCAGAATTAATTAAGATTGCCCAGCAGCATAACAGAAACTTCTTGTTTGAAGCTGCAGTAGGTGGTGGAATCCCTATTATACGTCCACTTAACATGCATATTACAGCTGATAAGATATGTGAAATAACAGGTATCTTAAATGGTACAACAAATTACATTTTAACAAAAATGGACAAAGAAGGAGCTGACTTTGACAGCACTTTAAAACAGGCACAGGATTTAGGCTATGCTGAAAGAAATCCTGAAGCTGATATCGAAGGCTATGACGCAGTTAGAAAGATTGCTATATTAGCATCTTTAGCAAAAGGTAAAACTGTAAACTTTGAAGAAATTTATACAGAAGGAATTTCAAAAATTACAGCAGAAGATTTTAAATATGCTAAGGCTATGGGACGATCAATTAAGTTATTAGGTAAGTGCAAGAACGAGGATAATCAGGTAGTTGCATCTGTAGCACCTAGACTTTTGGCACCCGATCATCCATTATTTAACGTTAGTGGTGTTGTAAACGGAATACTTGTACGTGGAAATATGGTAGGCGACTTAGTATTTATCGGTAGTGGCGCAGGAAAGCTTCCAACAGCCAGCGCAGTTGTGTCTGACGTGGTGGACAGCGTAAGACATCTTAATGTATCAACAACAGTAATGTGGGATGAAGAAAAATTAGAATTAGAAGATTTTTCAAAGTCAAAGAAGAAATTCTTTGTTAGAAGTAGTAGTTCAAAAGAAGACATTGAAAAGGTATTTGGCAATGTTGAATATGTTGATGCTAACATTGATGGAGAATTTGGATTTATTACAGAAAAGATTAGTGAAGCTACGTTTGCAAAAAAAGCAGATGAATTAGGCACAGTAATCTCTAGAATTAGAATAGAAGGTTAATTTTATTAACTATATCTCATATAACCGCATAATATAAAATAAGATTAAGGGGAAAATATAACATGAAGGAAACAAAGGTTGTTAAGTTTGGGGGAAGTTCATTAGCTGACGCTAAGCAGTTTAAAAAGGTTGCAGAAATAATATTAGATGATCCAACAAGACGTTTTGTTGTAGCATCTGCACCGGGAAAAAGATATGTGGAAGACATTAAAGTAACAGATATGCTTTACAAATGCTATGAAATGGCATCAGAAGGACAGGACTTTGATGAGCAGTTCCAGATGATTAAGGACAGATATAATAACATTATTATGGACTTAGGAATTGAAGATTTTTCTTTAGAGGAAGATTTTGAAATTATAAAGGGAGCTTTTTCACATATGGCAGGTCGTGATTATGCAGCCAGCCGTGGTGAATTTCTTAACAGTAAGGTTTTAGCTAAGTATTTAGGCTTTGAATTTATTGATGCTGCAAAATATATTTTCTTTGATGATATGGGACAGTTTGACTGGGACAAAACAGCAGAAAAATTAATTCCAAAGCTTGCAACAACAGAAAAAGCAGTAGTACCGGGATTCTACGGCTCAATGCCAAATGGAACAATCAAAACATTTTCACGTGGAGGTTCTGACGTAACAGGGTCTATTATTGCCAGAGCAGCAGAAGCTAAGATTTATGAAAACTGGACAGATGTTAGCGGATGCCTTATTTGTGATCCTAGAATTGTTAACAATCCGGCTCCAATTAACACAATTACATATAGTGAACTTAGAGAATTAGCATATATGGGCGCAACTGTACTTCATGAAGATGCTATTTTCCCAGTAAGAGCAGCAGGCATTCCTGTAAATATAAAGAATACTAATTGCCCGCAGGACAGAGGAACAATGATTGTATCAGAAACAGCAGAACCTTGTGAACATATTATTACAGGTATTGCAGGTAAAAAAGGTATGTCTGTAATCAATATTGAAAAAGACAAGATGAACAGCGAAGTTGGATTTGGTAGAAACGTTCTTCGTGCATTAGAAAAGAGCAATGTAAGTTTTGAACATATGCCATCAGGTGTAGATACAATGAGCGTTGTTATTCAGACAGATAAGTTAGCAGGCAAGGAAACAACAATTCTTGATGAAATTAGATCAAGAGTGCATCCTGACCAGTTATACATTGAAAGCAACTTAGCTCTTATTGCAGTTGTAGGTCGTGGAATGAAGAGTGCAAGAGGTACAGCGGCAATCTTATTTACAGCTTTAGCAGATGCAAGAGTAAATATTAAGATGATTGATCAGGGTTCTTCAGAATTAAACATCATTATCGGTGTTGCAGAGGAAGACTTTGAAGTAGCAATGAAAGCTATTTACAATGCATTTATTAAGGTAAAAAAATAAATAGCAGATAACCTTTGTTAAAAAGTTGACAAAGATTTATATAAGTACTATAATAGCATAGTAAAAATTAAAAAATTCTTCGGGGCAGGGTGAAATTCCCTACCGGCTGTGATTGCGAATGCATAAGTCAGCGAGCCAATGGCATGATATGGTGTGAATCCATAACCGACAGTAAAGTCTGGATGAGAGAAGACAGGAGAGTAATTATCATAGATTGATTAAGGATTCTAAAAGCCACTGGAATCTTGCAATCAGTAATTTATGAATATTACATTTCTATATTTGCTTTGTATTTAAGCCCTGGAAACTATTTCCGGGGTTTTCTTTTTGCCACAAAAAGAAAGATACGGCAAATCAAATCACCAATAAGTGTTGAAGAATTTTGAAAAAAGAAAAAGGAGATTTAAAATGAAAAAAGTATTTACTACAAAAAATCTGGTTCTTATGGCAATGTTCTCAGCACTTGCCGCAGTGTTAATGTTATGGGAATTTCCAATTCCTTTTATAGCACCAAACTTTTATGAAATTGATTTAAGTGAGATTCCAATTCTTGTAGGTTCATTTATTATGGGACCTGTATCGGGAGTAATTATGGAAGCAATAAAGATTATCCTTAAATTATTAATTAAGGGAACTTCAACAGCATATGTTGGAGATTTCGCAAACTTCTGTGTAGGAGTATGTTTGGTAGTACCTGCAAGTATAATTTACCAGAAACACAAAACAAAAAAGAATGCCTTCATTGGAATGCTAGTTGGAACGTTGTTCATGGCTGTAGCAGGTGTTGTTCTTAACTATTTCGTAATGATACCATTTTATGTTAAGGCATTTGGAATGCCATTAGAAGCAATTATTGGTGCAGGGGCAAAGATTCAGCCTTTAGTTACAAACAAATTAAGTTTTACAATAGTATGTGTGGCACCGTTTAACATTGTTAAGGGCATAATAGTAAGTTTGGTAACAGCATTAATTTACAAGCACATTAGTGCTTTCGTAAAAACAATAAAGTTATAAAGTATAAAAATTAAATAGCAAGTAAAATCCATTATTTTAACCTAGAGGGCGGCATTAAAAGTGCCGTCTTTTTAGTTTTTGTGGAAAAAAAATTATATTGTGTTACAATGGTATTGCTTATTAGGATTGTACAAGTGAATTTTGCTTGGCAATTTATTCAATCAAAAATTTTGTTTGGAGGATATATGGTTTATGAGACTATGTGTTGGGAAGACACATTTAATCTTGGAAAAAAAATAGGACAACAGGCAAAGCCCGGACAGATTATTTGTCTTAATGGTGATTTAGGAGTGGGAAAGACTGTATTTACCCAAGGGTTCGCTAAGGGACTCGGAATCGAAGAAACAGTAAACAGCCCTACTTTTACAATAATTCAGGTGTATGATGAAGGAAGAATACCACTTTATCATTTTGACGTTTATAGAATTGGTGATCCCGAAGAAATGTATGAAATCGGTTATGAAGACTATTTCTTTGGGGAAGGGGTATGCTTAATAGAATGGTCTAAATTAATTGAAGAATTAATTCCAAGTGATGCAGCAACTGTATTAATAGAGAAAGATTTAGAAAAAGGTCTTGATTATAGAAAGGTTACGGTGGAAGGACTATGAGAATTTTGGCAATAGACAGTTCATCTATGGTGGCAACTGTAGCTGTTGTAACAGATGGTGTCTTAACAGCAGAATATACAATTAATCACAAAAAAACACATTCGCAGACTTTATTGCCTATGATAGATGAAATAAAGAAGAATATAGATTTGGATATGAATACGGTAGATGCAATTGCAATTGCAGGTGGTCCGGGGTCATACACAGGTCTTAGAATTGGAAGTGCCACAGCTAAAGGTTTCGGACTGGCACTTAATATTCCAATTATAAATATTCCAACAATGGATGCGTTAGCATATAATCTTTTCTCTTCATCTTTTGTTATCTGCCCTATTATGGATGCAAGAAGAGAACAGGTTTACACAGGAATTTACAAGTTTAACGGTACAACAATGGAAGTTATAAAACCACAGTGCATTATGATGATTAGAGATCTTGTAAAAGAATTAAATAATATGTCACAGGCGGTTATGTTTAATGGTGATGGCGTGGATGCTTACAAAGATATAATCGAAGAAGAAATGACAACAGAGCATTATTATGCGCCTGCATCTGTAAACAGTGCAAAGGCTTCATCTTTGGCATCTTTGGCAGAAATTTATTACAAAGAAGGTAAGACTGAAACAGCAGCTGAGCACGCACCGGAATATTTAAGATTATCTCAGGCTGAAAGAGAATTAAAAGAAAAAATGGAAAGAACAAAAGATGCAGGAAATAATCTATAGGTTAATGAGTGAAGGGGATATAAAACAGGTTGCAGCAATAGA
>OLNM01001051.1_pt1 | contig 22364 bp, 19 predicted proteins | sample 1672391 | NCBI WGS metagenome assembly OLNM01 (sample SAMEA3136680, study PRJEB25190) | human gut metagenome | reverse complement strand
TTGTTAGCAAAACTAATGTAAAGGTTTATGCACGTAAATTGAAAAAAGCTAAAAAACTCTACGTTCAAGTACGCGGTTATAAAATAGTTGGTGGAAAGAAAGTATATGGTTTATGGAGTGGTAAGAAGAAAGTAAAAAAATAGCTAAATAATAAAAAAGCTAAATATAAAAAATGAATAACCGGGCAGTTGTAACAGATTGTCCGGCTATATTAATAAATTTTAAAGGAGAAAAAAAATGCGTAAGAAAATTTTGTCAATTATTTTGACAACAACTATGGTTTTAGGATTAATACCATGTATACCTTGTGTTAAACGGGTAAAAGCAGAATCATCATGGAAACTTGTGTGGAGTGATGAATTTGATGGTGATTCTCTTAATACAGACGTATGGACACGTGAAACAGGTGGCAGTGGCTGGGGAAACAATGAACTTCAGTATTATACAGACCGTACAGACAATTCATATGTATCAGATGGAACATTAAAAATAGTTGCAAAAAGAGAAAACTACAGTAATTGTAGATTTACATCTGCACGTTTAAAAACAGCAGGTAAAAAAAGCTTTAAATATGGAAAAATGGAAGCACGTATTAAGGTAAATGGTGGAAACCAGGATGGTGTCTGGCCGGCATTTTGGATGATGGGAGATGATGGAACAGCATGGCCATGGTGTGGGGAATTAGATATTATGGAACATGCTAATTCAAGAAACTATGTTGAGGGAACAATTCACTGGAATGCAGGTGGAAGTTCTTATAATACACCATATAATCATATATTTTGGGGAAGTTATAGTGTTCCTGCATATTATTATTATAGTGATAACAACAATGGTATCAATGGTTGGCATACATATGGTGTGATTTGGGATGAAAATACAATTAAGTGGTATGTAGATAATAATATTTATTTGACAGCATATCTTAATGATGACAATGCTTATGCATTTAGAAAAAATCATTATTTTTTATTAAATCTGGCATTGGGAAGTAATGCAACAGGTTATACGGGAAACATAGCACCAAATGATTCATTTCAGTCAGCAACAATGGAAGTAGATTATGTTAGGGCATATTCAGGAAGTGGAGAGTTAAATCCTGATGGTGGAAGTAGTCAGCCGGATACAGATGGTTACAAATCAGTTCCTGATAAGGCTGTAACAACAGTGGGAGATTGTACATTATATGCAGGAAGCTGGGACAATGGAGCAATGAGTTATAAAGGAAGCAAATTGTCTGATTTAAGTATTAAATTGAATAGTACAAGTGGAAATGCGGGTACATGGGGAACACAACTTAAGTATCCGATGAATTTAGTGCAAGGTAAAAAATATAATGTAACATTAAAGTTTAATTCAACTAATGCTGGAAATATGCATTGGAAGAATGAAGGTGAAAATGACAGCGTAGATTTAGGAACAGTACAATACAATGTAAATGCCGGAATCAATACTAAAACTCTTCAGATTACAGCAGATTCAAAGAATACTGCAGTAATGGAAATGAGTGGTATGCCTGCAGGAACAGTTATTGATAACATTAGTATATCATCTGTTCAGGAAGCAGATAGTGCTACAACAGAAAAGCCAACAGATGCAGCGACTACGACAGAAAAAGTAACAGAAACTCCAACAACACATAAAGTAATAGATGTTGATTGGTCAGGTGTTAAATATCTTGAAGATGGAGCAGAAGGAGGAAAGCTTGTAAATAAATATAAAGCATATTGTGAATCAGACAAAGTTAATATTGTTAATATTCAAAAAAATGCAGATGGAGCATCAGTTATTTATATAACATTTCCAGTGGCAGTTTCTTCAACAACAGCAGAAGAAGCAAAGATAGATGGAGCCGGAGTAGGATTCCCTGTTGATTCTGTAAAAGAAGGACAAAATTTATTTAAAGTAACACTAGCGGACAACTCAATTTATGATGTATACTTGTATGAGGAACCTGTAAAAGTTACAACAGTGGCACCAACAGAAAAACCAACAACAGTGGCACCAACAGAAAAAGCTACAACAGCAGTGCCAACAACACAGACACCAACAACAGTAGCACCAACAGAAAAAGCTACGACAGTAGTGACAACAACACAGGCACCAACAGAAAAGGCTACAACAGTAGCACCAACAACACAGACACCTACAACAATTGCTCCGTCAGAAACAGGAACGACAACTAAAACTGAAACAACAAAGGAAACACCTACAGTTTCCACAACAGAAATTGTAACTACAAAAACTGCACAAACCGTAAAGGTACCAAAGGTTAAAATTAAAAAGGCAACTAAGAAGAGAAGTGCTAAGAAATTAAAAGTTACATTAAAAACAGCAAAGGGTGTAAAAGGATATCAGGTAATGATATCAACATCAAAGAAATTTAAAAAAGCAAAGGTAAAGAACTATAAGAAAGCCAAATTTACAATTAAGAAATTAAAGGCTAACAAGAAGTACTTTATCAGGGTCAGGGCTTACAAAGTAGTAAATGGAGAAGTTTATTATGGTAAGTGGTCTAACCGAAAAGTTAAATTTAAGAAGTAATTGCCACAAATGGAATATTAGCATTAGATTAAATTTATAAAAAAGGAACAGTCAGATTGATTTTTGAATTAAATCCGGCTGTTCTTTTTTGCTTAAAAGTGGCGAAAAAGAGAGAGTTTAGTGAAAGAAAATACCATTATTAGTAAAATAAAACAGGATTATTAGTAAAAAGAAAAGACGCTTTTAAACAAAAAACAATAAAAACGTTTTTACGACAAAAAATGCCAATTAATAAAAAACAAGAAAAACAATAAAAAAAACAATAAAATATATATGCAAAGTGCAAAAAAAACAAAGAGACTATTTGTGTAGAGTGCTTAAAAACATTTTCGAATTTGAAAAAATATATCAATAAGTGCTAAAATATAAGAAAATAAAAACGTTTTAATGTCAACCTTACATAAAAAAGAGAATAGTGTTTTTATTGTTTGAATTTATTTAGGAGGAAGAAAAATGAAGATGAAAAAGATGTACAAATCTTTATTGTCAATTGTTTTGGCAGTTGCAATGTTATTTACATCACAGACATTTAATATGACTGTAATGGCAGCATCAGCAGCAACAAGCACAGATGCAATTGACGGTGCCGAAGAGACAACAATCCACGCAGAAGTTTTCTTTGTTAATGTAGCAAATGGAAACATAATTACTGTTAGTGGTGTAAAGAATGATCCAATCTTGGTAGATAAGAAATTTACATCTATCAACAATGTAAGTGACGATGGAAAATTCACTACATATTATGGAACATACAAGAATAATGGAATTGATGACAAGGCTAACGAAGTAGTTAACTTCGCTACTAAGTCAAGAAATACAGTTTGGGCAGCAAATGCTGATGATATTATTTATCAGGACGCTAGAACAGTAGCAAATGATTACGCACCAACAGGATGGGAATCAGTAAGAATCCAGCACAATGATGATGGAACAGTTTCTTTTGGTAGCAGTGCAGATGAAAAAATATTCACATTAGGAAAGTACAAAGACGAAGAAGGAACAGAACATACAAAGCTTGCGGTAAGTTCAAAGTATCACTTAGGAGACAAGGTTGGCAATGAAGAAAAGTTCATTATGTATACAGGTGATGAACCAAAGAAAGCAAGAAAAGTAACATTATCTGATGTTTCAGGTGATAGCGTTCAGGTTTCATGGACAACACCAAAGGAACATATTTATTCAGCATTTGAAGTTATGTATTCAACTTCAGAAAATGGAAATTACAGATCAGCAGGTTTAACAACAAAGAATAAGATGACTGTAAATAATCTTTTATCAGAAAAGCAATACTTCTTTAAGATTAGAACAATTACTAATACTAAGGAAGCAGGTTCATACAGTGCATATGCAGATAGTGAAATTGCATTTACAACAACATTATCTCAGATTAAACCGGCTAAAGCTGAAATAACAGATGTTACGAGAAATGACAAGACAGGCGCTCAGACTATTATATGGAATAAGGCAGCAAATGCTAAGTCATATAATATTTACAGGGCAGAAGGCCGCTATGCAGAATACAAATTAATTGATTCAATAGACGGAGCAAAAACAAGTTATACAGATACAAATCCAAACACAACATCAAAATACAAGAACTATTATAAAGTTCAGGCAGTTAACGGTAATGTTAATGGAGAAGAATCAGAACCATATTCATTGGAAATTTCTAAGTTTGGTAAGAATGTATACGTATTTAACGATGCAGATGACAAGGATGCAATTTCTGATAAGGTAAATGAAATCTTTGGATATCAGCATTATGATCAGTTTGGTAAGAACCGTTACGCATTCGCTTTTAAACCTGGTGATTATACAGAAACAGTAGCAGATGCGTATGATGTAGGTTACTACACACAGGTTATTGGTTTAGGAAAAACACCTTACGATGTAAGATTAAAGAATATTAAAACACCAGCAGCTTTAGCTAATGGTAACGTAACATGTAACTTCTGGGTTGACGTTGAAAACTTTACTATTGCACAGACAACAGAAAATCCTAACTATTGGGAAGATTCATTTAAGTGGGCAGTATCACAGGCAGCTCCTGCAAGAAGACTTAATGTAGAAAGACAGACATTACTTCAGTGGACATGGGGAGACAATGCTTGGGCCAGCGGCGGATATATTTCTGATACAAAGTTCCATGATTCAGTAGGTTCATGGTGTCAGCAGCAGTATTACTACAGAAACTGTGAATTTACAACAAAGCAGACAGAAAATGGCTCTATATATGGTATTAACTGGAACCAGGTTGTTCAGGGATGTAAGAATGTTGATGGAATAACATTAAAGGATAACAGTGGTAACTACTTTAACGCAGGTGGAAGCTTATTACAGAATAATGGTATTTCAAACTGGGCAACTAATGGATGTACAACAGTATTAGACAAGACAGATGCAACAAGAGAAAAACCATTCTTATACTTCGATGAAGATACAGATAGCTACAAGGTATTTGTACCTGCAGTAAGAAAAGATACGACAGGCGTTTCATGGTCAGAAAACGATATGGGTAAAGGTAAATCGTTAGGATTAGACAGTTTCTATATTGCTAACCCTGATGTAGATACAGCAGACACAATTAATGCAGCTTTAGGAAAAGGTTATAACCTTCTTCTTCAGCCTGGTATTTACAAATTAGACAAAGCTATTGAAGTAACACATGAAAACACAATAGTTCTTGGTCTTGGTATGGCTACATTTACTTCATCTGATAAGAATACTGATACATTTATCAGAGTAGCTGGTAAGAAGTGGAATAGTGATTATACAAAGGTAGAAGAAAATTACGATATCGGTGGTGTTGAAATCGCAGGCGTAATTTTAGATGCCGGAAAACATACAAACACATTATTAGAAGTAGGATATGAAGGAGCAAATGTTGACCATTCAAACAACCCTTGTGTATTACAGGATGTTATCTGTAGGGTAGGTGGAACAGGCGACCTTGGAACAACAGGTTCATGTATAGTTGTTAACAGTAACAATACTATTATTGATGAAACATGGATTTGGAGAGCAGACCACGGTGATAACACAGGTTGGTATGAAAATACAGCAGATCACGGTCTTGTTGTAAATGGCGATAACGTAACAGCTTATGGTTTATTTATTGAACATTTCCAGAAATACGATGTTATCTGGAGAGGTGAATATGGTAAGACATTCTTCTTACAGAATGAAAAATGTTATGATCCACAGGATCAGAAAGAATGGATGTCACATAATAATACAGTTAAGGGATATTCAGCATACAAAGTAGCAAATGATGTTAAACACCACTACGCAGTAGGTCTTGGTGTTTACGATGTATTCATTAACACTAACGGAGCAGAAATTTTCTTAGATAATGCCATTGAAGTTCCTAATGCAGATGATGTATTAATTGAAAATGCATGTATTGTAGAAATCGCCAACGGTAGCGGACCAAAGGTAGGTATTAACAGAATTATTAATGGTACAGGTTGTGGTATTACAACAGGTGAAACTTCACAGACAGTATCAGGTAAAAAGGGTGGTTATGCTATCCAGAGATTATTATACTACCGTAACAAAACATCAGTATCATTACCTGATAGCTATGACTATTCAAAGGACGGAGGAGATGGAAAGGATGCATATCCAACAGATCCAAGTACTGGTTTAATTGTGGCTAATAAGGATGAAAATGTTAAACAGCCAAGTGATGATGCAATAGCTGATAAGACTATCGTAAAAGAACAGCCTACAGTTGATAATTCAAAGACTTTAGGTTCAGATGATACTGACGATAAGTATTTTGACGAAAAAATCAAGAATTGCACAGATGAATGGAATAAGATTCAGGCAGCTTCAAAAACTAGTTATCCTGAAACACCAAAGGGTGACCAGACATCATTAGATGATCAGGTTCGTACGCAGTATGGTGTTTACGTTGGAATGGAATATACAGTAGGTGATTTCATTTACAGAGTAACAGCAATTGATTCAATTACATCAGGTAGAACAAAACTTATCGGTGTAGTAGCAGCTAAGAAGAGTAAACTAACTAAGGTTACAGTTCCAAACACAGCTAACTTTAAGGGATATGGATTAAATGTAACAGAAGTAGGTGACAATGCATTTAAGGCAATGCAGAAGCTTAAGAAAGTTACATTTGGTGCCAATGTTAAGGTTATTGGTAAGGCTGCATTTAGTAATTGTAAGAAGTTAAACAAGATTAATTTCAAGAATGTAACAACAATTGGAAATAATGCTTTTGCGGGATGTAAGGCACTTAAGAAGCTTGCAATTGGTAGCAAAGTAACTACAATTGGAAAAACAGCTTTCAAGAAATGTACAAAACTTAAATCAGTAGTAATTGGTAAGTCAGTTAAGAAGATTAACGCTAAGGCATTTGCTAATGATAATAAGATTAACAAGATTACATTTAAGGGCAAGAAGCTTAAGACTGTAAAGAAGAACGCATTCAGCAAGAAGGTTAAGAGCAATATTAAGTCTAAGAAGACTAAACTTAAAGGTAACAAAAAAGCTGTTAAGGTATTTAAGAAAAAACTTAAGATTAAATAATCAGAAGGTAATAAAATAGCTTAATATAGTAATTTATTGCATCAAAAAATAAGCAGGTATAAAGGCTGTCTTTTTGAGGGTGGGCATAGGAGGTAACTCTTATGTTCTGCAAAGAGACAGCCTTTAATAAATTATAGTGCCTGGAAAAGGAGGAAAAATGAAAAAATTAGTAGCTTGTTTACTAAGTGTTGCTACCATGGTTGCCACTTTATACACTCCTGCGCTAGCTTACGACGGACAACCATTGGGAGAGAATGTAGCCTATAGAAGAACAGTAGATGTATCTAATTCTTTCAATACTAATGAGTATAATAAACCAGACTTTTTAACAGATGGAAATCTTGAAAGAGGATACCAGACAGCATGTGTAAGTTCGAATAAAGACAATCCTTATGAAGATCCACAAACCTGGAGTATGGATTTAGGAAGAAGTTATGAAATTGATAAGGTCGTACTATATTGGGAAAATGCAGCAGCAAAGAAATATAAAATTTATGTTTCTGAAAACAAAACAGACTGGATGGAAGTTGCATCAGAAGAAGCAGGAGAAAAAGGAAGATTTAAATATGATTTTGCACCAACTAATGCAAGATATGTAAAAATCAAATTAGAAGAAAGAACAATGGAAATATACGGTTATTGTATGTACGAATGGCAGATTTTTACAGTAGGAAGCGTTGAAGAAAAAGAAGTGCCTACAATCACAAAGAAAAGACATACATATTTAACGTATTATGGATTGGAACAACAAGATACATATGTTTTAAAAGAAGGTGTTATTAAGACAAGTATAATTTTGCGTGATGGCCGCGAATTTAATATATCTTATATTAAAGGACCGGATATTATCTCGCTTTTAAAAGACGAAGTAAGTCAATATACATCGGCACCATTTAATGTTCGTATAGAAAGTGAAACAGCGACGTTTTATCGTATTCCAAGAGTATTATTTTGGGAATATGTAAACCAAGATACAAAATTACAAGATTATGTAAATTTATATTATCGTAATAAATTAGCAGAAGCTATTTTTAGACAGCAACTTATGACAATGAACGGCAAGAATGGGGCAGTTTGTGCATTTATTTATCAATTGATTTCGTTATTTGGAAGGGAAGTAAATAATGGTATTTTGATTGATTTCCAAGTTACAAATGATGATATTGCAGGATTTTGTGGTATTTCAACAAGAAATAGTGTAAATCGTATTTTAAGAGGTTTACGTGAAGAAAATGTCATCACAATGGTGAATCAAAAAATAGTCGTTTTAGACAAAGATTATTTAAAACAGTTTATTCAGGCATAATACAAAACAAGGCGCAGAAGTTAATTCTGCGCTTTAAATGGTTTTATAATCTTTTGGTATGAATATAATAATTGGCTGGCCATTAAGCACCAGATAATGGGTTCGCATAGACAAACACCTAAATATTTAAATATTGGAACGAAAAATAGAGTAAAAACGATTTTTCCAAGGAACTCAATTACACTCGAAATTAATGGCGTGATTTTATATCCAAAACCTTGAATCGCATTTCTTAAATTAAGTAAGATACTTAGAATTATGAAGAATGGAATGTTGATTTTTAAATACATAGCTCCATTTTCAAGTACTATAGGATTGTTGGATCCAGAAAGAAAATGAACTAAGTTATCTGCTGAAAAAAAGATAAGAATACTTAAGAATATTGGGTAAATGATGCCACACATATTCGCAAGATGGACACCTTTTATAATACGATCATAGTTTTGTGCACCTTTATTCTGAGATACAAAGGTTGCCATAGAAGCGGCAAGAGTAGAAAGTGGAAGACAAAATAAAGACATCAACTTTCGTGCAGCTGTATGAGCAGCTATAATTTGTGTTCCAAGACTATTGATTCCTGTTTGAAGAATGATTGTACCGATGGATACAATGGAAAACATAAATCCCATTGAAAATCCTTGTCCCAATAAATCATTAACCATATTCGACTCAATATGAAAGTGTTCTTTTTTTGGAATCAATATTTTAGCACTTCTCCAAATTAGAAAGAAACATATAATGGTAGATATGCCTTGTGCAATAACAGTCGCAACAGCAGCTCCGAAGACACCCATATCAAGGATTGTGATACAAAGTATATCGAGTGCAATATTGATGATAGAAGAACAAAAAAGCACAATCAAAGGACGTAGACTATCTCCTATAGCTCGTAACATACCGGCTCCTAAATTATAAAACATAGTAATAATCAAGAAGGCTGAAATGCAACGAATGTAGTTTAAAGAGTCGTGATAAATACTTTGTGGAGTTTTTAAAATGGTTAATAGGTAGGGCATAGAAAAATATGAAATGATAGTAATTGCGATTGAAATAACGAGTCCTAAAATTAAAGAAGCCGCGACGCTTTTTCTTAATTCATTTTCATTTTTTGAACCAAAGTAGCGTGCTGTAACAATACTAAAACCAGTGCCACAGCCATTAGAAAACTGTACAATCAATTCAAAGATTGCAGCTGTTGCTCCCATGGCAGCCAGTGCATTGTCTCCTAAAAAATGACCAACTAATATAGTGTCAATTGTATTATAGAGTTGTTGAAATAGATTGGAAAAGAAAAGTGGAATCACAAAGAAAAGTAATCCTTTTGCGATGCTTCCTTGAGTTAAAGAGTGATTTTTCATGCGATAAGCCTCCTTTTTGAATACAAAATAAACCATGTTACTAAAATAGTACCCTTTATAATACTAGAAATAGAGATAGCCCACCATACGCCGTTAACGCCTAAAAAATGAGATAATACAATAGCCATAGGAATTCTTGCGGAAGTAAAGACAATGGAAACAATACTTGGAGGTAATGTTTTACCTAATCCGTTAAACGCTCCTTGTGTCGCGATTTCTATGCACATGAAGAGTTGGGAAAATCCAAGTATAACTAGATAGTCAATTCCATATGGAAGGATATCGGATTCGTGGATAAAACAAGAAAAAATAGGACCAGGAAGGAAAATTAATATACATGAAGTAAGCAATCCCCATAAACCAACGACAAGCATTCCAGTTTTATAACCTTTTTGAACTCGATTATAGTTTTTTGCTCCATAATTTTGCGAAGTGAACGCATTGATAGATGCACTAAATCCATCGGCAGCCATCCATGAAATGGATTCGATTTGAGATCCTACTTTTTGAACGGCAACACTTATAGCTCCAAAGCTAGAAATTAAACGAGCAATGTACATGGAGATGCATGTAAATAACATGCTCTGAATAGAAGGTGGGAAGCCTATTTTTAAAATTTTAGATATGTGATTTTTATCTGGTTTTGATAATAACTTTATTTCTTGAAATAAATCTAATTTTTTAGCGTCATATAAAAAAACTAAAGTAACAATGATTTGGGCAATAATGGTTGCCAAAGCTGCACCAATGACTCTAAGGTTACAAACAAAAATCAAAACAGGATCTAAAATAAGATTTAAAACTAAACCTGTTGTGGTTGCGATAAAAGTGTTTTTTGAATGACCGGAAGCCGTTAAAATACCTGTGAAGATTTGATTCACAAATGAGAAAATAATAAAGCCACATGTAATCCATAGATAATTTTGTGCGTCTTGAATAATTGTTGAATCTTTCAAATTGAAGAGTTGTATTAAATTTTTTTGAAAAACAATAATAATGATTCCATAAATCAACGCAAACAAAATTGAGCTTTGAAAAGCGGCTTCAATATAATTCTTTGTTTCCTTTTTATTATTAGCTCCTAAGCTTTGTCCAACTAATGCTTGAGAACCAATTTTAGGCATATTTACTAATCCATTTGCCAAATACATGAAATTTCCAGACACGCCAACACTGGCAACGGCGCCAGAACCCAAAAATCCAATCCATAACATATCAACTAGGTTATATGCCATTTGAATAAGATAAGTTGCCATGATTGGAATTGCCAGTAAACTTAACGATTTAAATATAGGACCGTGTAATAGGTCAACACTCTGATTTTTTTTCATACAGGAACTATTGTAGCAATTTTTTAATTATAAAACAAAAAAAAAGAAATCTAAGATATGCTTAAATTTTTTTTTGACATAACAAATAATTATTTATTGTATTCTTCTACAATTTGTACTGTTGCACTTGCACCAATACGAGTGGCACCAGCTTCGATCATTTCTTTTACTTCAGCGTAAGAATGGATACCACCGGCTGCTTTTACTTCAACATCACTTCCAACGGTATCTTTCATCAATTTCACATCTTCTATTGTGGCACCACCAGTACCAAATCCAGTGCTTGTTTTAATGAAATCCGGTTTAACTTCTTTAGCGATTTCAGCACATTTTTTGATTTCTTCCTTTGTTAGATAGCAATTTTCAAAAATTACTTTAATTCCTTTGTTTTGTTCGTGACAAATATTTGTTAGAGTTTCCATCTCCTCTTTTACTTTGTCAAATTTTCCCATTTTCACATCGCCAACATTTAAGACATAGTCGATTTCATCTGCACCATCTTTTAATGCCTCTTTCGTTTCGTAAGCTTTTGTGTTTAATCCACATTGTCCTAGTGGAAAACCCACAACACTGCAAACCATTACGTTTGTATCTTTTAGTAATTCCTTACAATAAGCAACCCATTCTTCGTTAACACAAACGCTTGCGGTATTTAATTCTCTTGCTTGTTGACAAAGTGTATCAATGTCTTTTTCTGTGGCAAATGCCTTTAAAAATGTGTGATCGAAATATTTATTGAATTCCATGATAACCTCCTATTTTTCGATATGTTTATCTATATATGAATATATTTCTGCTGGTGAATTTAAGCTTGCGATTTGATCAATACTTTTTTTCTTAGAGAAAATATTAAGCATATCATTTAATACATGAATATGTTTCGTTTTATCTTCTGCACAAAGTACAAGAATAATTCTAGCGTTTTGACCATTTAAAAAAGGAACGGGCTCTTTAAATGTACACATTGATACATCTAATCGATTTACGCCATTTTCAATCGCAGAGTGTGCTAGAACAAGATCATCAGCTAAAAACATATATAAGCCTTTATTTTTTTGATCATTTATGATGGCATTCACATAATCATTTGAAATAGAACCATCATCTAATAATTGTTGTGCTGAGATGTGAATAGCTTCTTCCCAGTTGACTTGTGAATTTACACATTGAATATGGGATCCTTTCAAAAAGTCTAATAAACCTCGATCATAAGTTTTATGAGGTACTTTTTGTACTTGTATACTTGAATAATAATCTTGTAGATTTTTATGGAAGTCATTTAATTGATCGGGATTAATATAATTTGATGCAATTTTCAAAATGTCATCAATTTGCATTTTTGCCTGTGGCTCTGTAGCCATACAATTTCTAAGTATTGCCACACGATCTTGATCTGTAAGTATTGGATGAACCATGATTAATCTTTGTTCATTGGCTAACATTACTGTTGAAATTACAACATCATAATCATGATTTGGCCTATAACTACTGAGTGGTATGTTTTTGATTTCGGTTGCTTGTGGCACTAAAGTAGAAACTTCTTGGCGTAGCATATTTCCTGTTCCAATGCCATTTGGGCAGATAATCATGATTCTAAATGCATGTTTATTCGCTTTTTGTGTAGGCATAAAAGCACCAAAATGTAATGTTAGATAAGCAACTTCAGCATCAGAAATTAAAGAATCTAAATCACTTTCTAAGATCTTACAAGCACGTTTTGTAAGTTCAAATAATTCTTCATACTCAGTTTTTATGTTATTTAACATAGGATTTCCAAGCTGTATACCATATTTAAAACGATATAGAGAAGTTTTTAAATGAGCATTGATTGCATTGATCAATTCTTCTTCGCGATCATAGAATACATAAGAGATTCTTTCAAATTCATGAACAAGAGCTTTTGCAAATTCATACGTTTTATCTTCTTCCTTCATTACATTTACAGGAATGGTTTGTAGTCTAGATCCTAGCAAGTGTAATGCAATATAAATTTTTTCATGATCTTTTAAATTTGGAAAATATTTATTGATTAGATGATATTCATTTGTTTCTATGATTTCTTCTTCATCCATATCTGAAAATGAGATCTCGTCATTTCTATTTTGGATTGTAGATAAAAAGACGGCTAGAGCAGGTAAAATGCCACTTACATATTCAGCGTGTAATTCAGATTCAATCTTTTTAAGAGTATTCAATATATCATAGACTTTTTGAGCATCAAAAGTTTCAATTACATGATTTTCATAAAAATGCCAAAGACTTGGAAATAGCATAAAGAAAACAGCTCTCTTTTTAATGATATCTCCATTAATGCGGTATCCATCTTTTATGTTGTAAGTAAGTTGAAGTGCATAATTTTCTAAGAAAGTATCAACAGATTTTAAATCATTGATGATTGTATTTCGGCTAACTTGGCAAGTATCCATAAAATCTTCAATGTATAAAGGATGATTTCGCACGATTATAGTACATATTTCAATGCGTTGTCTTTCTTCTGGTGTAAAGACCAGTATGCTTTCACTTTTTGTTTGATTTAATGTTTTTTGTATGGCCTGGACTTGTTCTTTATGAAGAATGATGCCTTTTCCTCGTTCTTGAATAATAGGATCGATACCATTATCAATCAACCATTCGTTAATTTTTGAAATATCGTAATAAACACTTCTTTTAGAAACTTCTAAGTCATCTGCAAGATCTTGGATTTTTAAATATCCAGTTGTGTACATTACAATATTTAAAATTTCGGTACAACGTTTATCTAATGTATATGAAATTGACATAGTACTCTCTCCTTAAACCATGCTTTCTTTAACCTTTTTATGATAAGGTGTTCCTTTTAAGTTCTTTTTTGCTTTATTTAAATAGTAATTAGCTTGTTTAGTGTCTGATAAATATTGATATTGCAAGCCAAGAAGATATTGCAGAATACCTTGTTGCTGATCATCTGGATGTTTTGATAAAAGTTCATTTACAAGAGGAATGTCTTCACTTTTTTTCTCAATCAAAATGCGATATAACATACGATCATACGCAATTTCATCTTCATTACCTTTTCGCTCAATGATATCTAATAATTTTTTAGATAACTCTACATTTTGAACATCCAAAAAGTAAAAGTAGGTCATACTGGCAACTTGGTATGCTTGTGAATTGTTTAAATTCTGTGACAACATGAATTCGACTTGTTTTGTGATTTCATTTGAATCTTGTTTCGAAATATATGTGCGTAAAATATTATAGTTTTTTTCGTATTCAGAAAATAAGAATGTATATAGTGGAGCATTCATTTGTTGAATAGCCTTGTCATATTGTCCAGCATAGATTTTTTTTAGAATAGATTGCCATAAGAAGCTTCGGATAAAAAATGGAATGGCGATAGCACATAGAATAAGCGAAATTAATATAATTGCAGCTAATAGACTCATAGATTACAGAAACCCCTTTCATAACCATCTTTAAAATAACAATTGTTAAAGATTTTATCAAATCCAATTTTTTTCACGATAAGCAGCCTAGTTTGTGCAAGAAAAAGTATTTTAAGCATATTTTGCACAAAAAATATACACGTATATAATGATAATAGTGTAAAACGCTTACAGACAAGCACAAAATGTACCTTTTGCACAATGTTTGTGCAAAACATTGTTCTTGTTTTTGAAAACCATTTCACAGATAATGCAGGTGTGAAGAGGAGAGATACGAGATGATTAAAGATTTGCTAAAAGAAAAAAATTGTTTTATTAAAGAAAGTGTAAAAGATTGGAAAGATGCAATTTGTGTTGCTTGTGCACCAATGATTGAACAAGGGTATTGTACAAAAGAATATGAAGATGCTGTTTTCGAAAACACAGAAAAATTTGGGCCCTATTATGTGTTATGTGAAAACTTGGCTCTGATCCATGCGAGCAATCAGTCTGGTGTTAATGAAACACAGATGGCGGTAACGGTTTTAAAAGAACCTGTAAAATTTAAGCCTGACGGATACGATGTGCGAATTTTAGTTACACTTGTTGCAAAAGATAATCATTCTCACATGGAAGGTATCCAAGCCGTTTCCAATATCTTCGCAGATGAATCAAAAGTGAATTCGTTACTAAATGCTTCAACTCCACAAGAGATATATAATATCTTTGTTGAAAATGTGGGATAAGCTAAGGTAACATAGAAGGAGAAAGATATGTTAAATTTTATCGTTAATATCTTGTCTACACCTGCCATTTTAGTTGGTTTATTATCTTTAATTGGTTTAGCATTACAGAAAAAACCAATCGAAGAAATCGTAAAAGGTACGGTTAAGACAATTGTTGGTTTCTTAGTATTAAGTGCTGGTGCATCATTCTTACAAACTGGATCATTAAATGCATTCGGTGATATCTTCAACTATGCATTCAATATGCAAGGTGTTGTTCCTAACAATGAAGCTATCGTTTCATTAGCATTGAAAGATTTCGCTACTGACACAGCTTACATTATGTGTTTAGGTATGATCGCAAATATTATTTTGGCACGTTTCTCAAGATGGCACTACATCTTCTTGACTGGTCACCACACATTATACATGGCTTGTATGTTAGCTGTTATTCTAAATGTTGGTGGATTATCAGGAGCTCAATTATGGCTTGCTGGTGGATTGGTGTTAGGATTCATCATGGTTGTCAGTCCTGCTTATTGTGAGCCTACAATGCGTAAAATTGTTCAAACAGATGAATTAGGATTTGGTCACTTTGGTGGTGCTGGATACTGGTTCTCTGCTCAATGTGCTAAACTATTCAAAGGAAAGAGTAAATCAACTGAAGAAGTTAACTTCCCTCAACGTTTAACTTTCTTACGTGATACTACAGTTGCTATTGGTTTAACAATGGTTGTATTCTTCTTGATTGTAACTGGTGTTGCTGTTGGACGTGGAATCTTAGAAGCAGATCCAGAAACTATCTTAGCTACTTATACTAACTTAGGTGGTTTATTAAATGTTGGTGCTGAAACACAAACACACTGGGCTGTTTGGGCTATTACTTCTGGTTTAAGTTTCGCTGGTGGTGTATATATTATCTTAAGTGGTGTACGTTTGATCGTTGGAGAAATCGTTCCTGCATTCCGTGGTATTGCTGAAAAATTGGTTCCAGGTGCTATTCCTGCAATCGACTGTCCAGTTGTATTCCCTTATGCTCCAAATGCTGTATTAATTGGTTTCTTAGTATCATTCTTAGGTGGTATTGTTGGATTGTTCGTATTAGCATTTATTGACAAATCATTAGTACCTTGTGCATTAATTTTACCTGGTGTAATTCCTCACTTCTTCTGTGGTGCAACTGCAGGTGTATTCGGAAATGCTGAAGGTGGATTAAAAGGTTGTGTATTTGGAAGTTTCATGCATGGTTTATTGATTACATTCTTACCAGCAATCTGTATGCCGGTTATGGGTTCATTGAACTTTGCTAACTGTACATTCTCAGATGCTGACTTCTCTTGGTTAGGTATTGTATTAGGTAATATTGCTCAACATGTTCAAGGAACTGGATTATTAGTAATCTGCGTTGTAATCTTCTTATTACCAATCGTTTATAATTTTGTAGCTCCTAAAAAAGCTGAAGAAAAATAGAAAGGGGAATGAAAATGGCTATTCGTAGTATTATGTGCTGCTGTGGTCAAGGACTTGGAAGTAGTATGATGGTAAGTATGAATGTTGAAAAAGCATTGAAAAACCTAGGTATTACTGGAGTTTCTGTTGACCATACAGCTTTAAGTGAAGCAAATCCTAACTCTGCAGATTTATTTGTAGTAGGACGTGACTTAGCTCCACAAGTAGCATCATATCCTAACAAAATCATTCTTGATCGTATCATGGATATGAATGAATTAACTGAAAAACTTAAAGAAGTTTTCGGTAAGTAAAATTTGATAAAAAGAAGGGTTTTATATCTCCTTCTTTTTGTTTAGCCATTTGGAGGAAATTATGGATAAAAAAGTAGAAATATTAGCAAAAAAAGTGCGTTATGACATTTTGGATATGTTACAACATAGAGGTTATGGACACTTAGGTGGATCTTTATCTTTGGTTGAATTATTTGCGGTATTGTATGGGAAACAAATGAAATATGATCCTAAAAATCCAAAATGGGAAGGAAGAGATCGCGTTGTATTGTCAAAAGGACATGCAGGACCAGTTTGGTATTCAACATTAAGTGAATGTGGTTTCTTTGATAAAGAAAAGTTAATGACATTAAATGATGGTGGAACAATGTTGCCAAGCCATCCAGACCGAACAAAAACACCTGGAGTCGATATGACAACAGGATCATTAGGTCAAGGAACAAGTACAGCTGCAGGAATTGCCACAGCATTAAAGATGAAGCACAGTGATAACTATGTATATCTTATTGTTGGAGATGGTGAATTAAATGAAGGTCAATGTTGGGAAGCCTTCCAATACTTGGCAAACTACAAAATGAATAATTGTATCGTTATCATTGATGACAACAAACGTCAATTAGATGGATATACAAAAGATGTTATAAATCCATTTAACATTGAAGCTAAGATGAAGGCATTTGGTTTTAATACACAAACTGTCAAAGGAAATGATTTAGATGCGATTGATGAAGCTATCACAAAAGCTAAATCAGTGACTGATTCAGCTGTATGTATTGTTTTGGATACAATCAAAGGTCAAGGTGTTAAGTTCTTTGAAGAACTTTTGGATAATCACTCAGTAAAATTCAATACAGAAGAAGTGAATCGAGCAACTGATGAGGCTAAAGCTTCTTTAAAAAAGGAAATTGAAGAGGAGGAGCAACATGTATAAATTAGTAAAAAATCGTAGTGAAAAAGGTAAAGAATTACGTGTTGCAGTTGTTGAAAGCATTCAAGAACTTATTAAAGAAAATGATAAAGTGGTTGCTATGGAAGCCGATTTGGGTGGAGCTAGTAAGTTCACAAATATCAAAAAATCAAATCCAGAAAATTTCATTCAATGTGGTATTTCAGAAGCAAATATGATTGGCGTTGGATGTGGATTATCGAGTGAAGGATTTATTCCTTATGTACATACATTTGGACCTTTCGCAACACGTCGAGTTTATGATCAAATTTATTTATCAGGTGCATATGCACATAATACAATCAATATTTATGGTTCAGATCCAGGATTTACAGTAGGACCTAATGGAGGTACACATACAACTTGGGAAGATGTGGCTTTGATGCGTGAAATTCCAGGTTCAATCATTGTGGATCCTTGTGATGAAACACAAACAAGATGGGTTGTAAAAGAACTTTCTAAACATGAAGGTGTACATTATATTCGTGCAAACCGTAAAGATGTTAGAAATGTGTATACACCAGATTCAACTTTTGAATTAGGCAAAGGAAATGTTTTAAGAGAAGGTAAAGATATTCTAATTATTGTATCTGGCCAGTTGGTAAGCGATGCATTAGATTGTGCTGAAAAATTAGTTGAAGAAGGATATTCAGTAGAAGTAATCGATATGTATTGTATTAAACCTTTAGACATTGACTTAGTGTTATCTGAATCAAAAGGTAAAAAGGCTGTTGTTACGTTTGAAAATCATTCGATTTATGGTGGACTTGGAAGTGCTGTTGCAGAAGTTTTGATGGAAAATGGAGTAAATGTTCCATTTAAACGTCATGGTGTAGATGAACGTTTTGGACAAGTAGGAACGCCAGATTTCCTTCAAAAAGAATTCCAACTAACTGCAGATGATTTATATAGAACAATTAAATCAATGATTTAATTGAATGATAAAATAATGTAAAAAAGGAAATTCACATTTTAATATGAATTTCCTTTTTCAATTCCATTATCACCGACCGCATTTCAATCAAATACACTTTTTTGGTTCTCTTAATGTATTTAAATCTAAACCAACAATTTCAGAGATTTCTTCAAGCGTTTTAATCGCTATTTTGATTTGTATGGTTTTTACAACATGTTCAATGCCTTTTTCAATATCTTGCTTGATACCCATCTGGATTCCTCTGTTTGTCGATTCTTCTCTCAACACTTTCACTCTAATTAAGCTTTCATCAATAGCTTTTTAATTGAATCTTCACTTACCGAGAAGATTGATGCGATACTTGAAATACTGAATCCTTTATCCATCATCGTTTGATACATTTCTTTTCGGTTATTCTTACTGCCTTGTTCAATACCTTGCTCAATTCCTTGTTCGATTCCTTTTCTTATTCCTTCAGCTTCCCATTCTTTTGACTTTACTTCAAGCCATCTCTTTTCAGCTTCACACATTTCAATCTCCTCCTTTTCCTCTAATTCTTCTAAATCCAACCATTCTACATCCGTTAATGTCTTGACGACTTTTAACACACTGCTTTTCACAAGTCCAAAATGATTACTCGTTCCTTCATAAATAGACTGATCATAAATACTTCGACATATGTAGAATAGATTATACACGTCTTCTTCATTAAAATTATATGAAGTATTTCCTGTGATTTCAATCAGATTCATTTTGTAGTCATGAAAATAGGATTCAAACCTTTCATCCACTTCTACAAGCTGGGAAAGCTTATTTGCAGCATTTCAAGGCCTTTCTCCTGTATAAAACACAAGAATATGCACCATGGGTAGTTTTTCTTTAGCCTTATTCTTCTTTAACTTCTTTAACATTCTGTCATACGCTACAAACTCATATGTTGCAGCTCTTACAACCATTGAAGCATCCACATAACTTTGATTCTCAATAATGAATGCACTATAAAGATTTCCATCATTGTACTTACGAATTACATCCACATGCTTTTCTAACTCCATATTCACATCATTCATCTCAGAATCGAGTTCTTCACAATTCTCTGGTTTAAGAACTCTTTCTCCATCAAAGAAATATGCATTAAAGAAGGCGACAAAATAGGAATTGTTTTCCAAAAAATCCTTCATCATTTTGTCTTTGGTTTTGTTCATTTTATTTCATCACCTCTATATTCTTAAACGTTTTTTTTGGAGGTTTTTCGAGAAAAAATGCATATTTTGATAATTTCACATAATTCAATCCGATTTCACAAGATTTACCAAAGTTATAAGAAATTTATGACAACATGGAATGTTATTCTATAAGTGCCTTAAAGATAAGGCAATGAATATAGAAATAAACCAATATTCATATCTCTCTCCTAAAAAATAATAATAAACAAAAAGGAACCATTCTAGACACCAACACTAGAATGGTTTCTTTGTTACTAAACTTGTAGAATAGTACTTTTTTCGTTACAATACAACTATGCCAAGAATTCAAAGTGACTGTATAAATACAATCGAAATAAAAAAAAGTAAATTTATTACCTATCTTCATAGAACGCAAGATGAACAAGAGGCCAAGGATTTTTTAAAAGCTATAAAAAAAGAACATCCCAATGCCAATCATCACTGTACAGCTATGATCATAGGAAACATTATGCGATCTAACGACGATGGTGAACCAAGTCAGACCGCAGGACATCCCATGTTAGATGTTTTAATGCATAATGATATGCAAGATATTCTAGCCGTTGTGGTTCGTTATTTTGGCGGAATCAAGCTTGGAACTGGAGGACTTGTAAGAGCATATAGTTCAAGTGTCTTACAAGCTTTAAAAGCGGCAACACTAACAACTGTTACAACCCTTCAAGAATATCAAATTCATTTTTCTTATGATTTGATTGGAAAGGTTGACCATTACTTTAGAACACAAAATATTGAAGTCATTGAGCAACAATATGAAGAAGATGTTGTCTATCATTTTCTTGTTCAAGACGATATTTCTAAGGATTTAATGGAACTTACAAATGGAAAAATAAAAATTCAATATATACAAGACATTGAAACCGAATGCGTAATTTAATTTACGCACAATGAATATGATATACTTTAGAAAAGCGAGGTACATTTATGGATAGTATTCTTACCCTTATAGCATTTTTCGTAGTCATCTTTATTTTTTGGACGTTAGCAAGTTGGCTACTTCCATTTATTTTACCAATCATCATTGTCTTCTGGATCATTTCCCTATTCACACAAAGAAGACATGTACATGTTCACACTTACAATAGTACACAAAACCAAAACGAACAACCAAAATCAGCGCCAAAACATGGAGCTATTGATGTTGAATATACGGAACATGAAGATGATGGAGATGAACAATGATTTGTCACAACAGTGTTGGTTATGATGCACAAATCAAAGACTTGTTGATTAAATCAGCCTTCAATATGAATGAAAATGAAGTTGATGTCTGGATGAAATATCAATATAATCCACAACACATGTTCTGCTTCTGGCAAGATGATAAGATTACTTCTTGTCTTCAAGTCACAAAAAGAACGATGATGTTTTTGGATCGACAAATACGTGTATCTGTGATTGGTATGGCTGCAACTTTACCTGATTATAGACAAAGAAAACAATTTTCTAACTTATTAGATGCCGCCATTTCACAAGCTACCTACAACGATTTATTAACCATCACATATACAAATATGCCAAAATTATTTGAAGCCAAAAGCTTTCAGCACATTTCAAACACAAAAGAATATTGGATTGGAGCTCCACTATGCAGAAGTGGAAACCCATTCCACATCAAACAAAAAGCAGAGAATTTATACCCATTATATTTCCAATTTATGCAGTATTTTGATGGCAGTATTCTATTAAGTGAAGATGAATTCGATCAACTTATTCAATACCATCAAAATTTAGGAAAATCCATTGTCACAATCACAAATGAAGATAAACAGCCAAAAGGATTTGCGATATATTCCACAAAAGATAAACAAGCCCACGTCGAAACCTTGATTTATTTCGACTCTCAAGCTATTCAAGATCTTTTAAGCTATATATCCATAAACAATGAAGTAACATCCATTCTAATCAGTGAAAGTGAAAGATTCGATAAATTATTTCCTTTACACTTTCCAAGAATGGATAAAAAATTAATGGTCAGATTAAACAATTATAAATTATTTGATAAATTCTCGAACACCAATATCAGAAACGCAAAAACAGCTTATGAACTATTAGAAAAGCCTACATGGAACCACTTCCAGTAGGCTTTCTTTCTTCTCTTTAAACAAAACACAACCAATATAGTTCATGTCATCAAAAAATTAATTCTGCATATGAATCATTTCTTCTTCAAATATTGGATACGAAATAAGTACTTCACTATCCAAATTTTCATTAAACATATTTACACCACTAATCTGATGATTATTGTATGTCGTATAATAGTAAATTCCATTTCTTAAGTCGCAACAAGACGT
>OLNM01001045.1_pt1 | contig 22409 bp, 18 predicted proteins | sample 1672391 | NCBI WGS metagenome assembly OLNM01 (sample SAMEA3136680, study PRJEB25190) | human gut metagenome | reverse complement strand
ATTTAAATACAACTGCAGAAAGTGCGATTGTATTTGAGGATTCGATGTATGCGATTAATACAGCTCGATCATTAAATATTGAGTGTATTGGTTTAGTAAATTCAAATAATCAGAAGGTGTTTGAAAAAAATCATGTAAAAACAATCGTTGATTTTACAGAATTGTGTTAAAATCATGATATGTCCCAGTAGCTCAGTTGGGTAGAGCATTCGCCTCCTAAAAGTTAAAAGTGAATGGGCAAAAAATGTAAAAATTGAATAGAAAATATGCCTCCGTAGCTCAGTGGATAGAGCGGCGGTTTCCTAAGAGTTATGAGTGAGTGGCCAAAAAGTGATAAAATTAAATAAGAAATGTCCTCGTAGCACAGCTGGAGAATGCAATCGCCTCCTAAGCAGGAGGTCAGTTTTCCTAAGCAAGAGGTAGAAGTTGTGGTATTATAAGCATAGATATTTCGGTAGCTCAGCTGGATAGAGCGTCCGCCTCCTAAGCGGAAGGTCGTGGGTCCGAATCCCATCCGGAATACCATTATAGCCTTTATTTAAGCGGTTTTTCCGCTTTTTTTGTTTTTTAATACACCTATTCATCACTGTTAAAATTCACATTTCAAACGGAAAAATAATTAAATTTTAAAGGTGTTCGGATGACCTATCTTTATCCGAACTTTTTTGTGCTATTTTTGGGGCCATCTAATGGATTTCTAATGGTCATCTAACGGCATCGAATAGAACCCTACGACACAGGACGTATCAAACGATACGTCACTAGCTAATATTGATCATTTAATCACCACTCAACGTGGCTATTAGAAGCTGTAACAAATCAGGATCTTGCTTGATTTTTTCAAGTACTTTATCTATGTCGACTTTCTTATTTGCCTGTGGAACATCAACATAGTTTTCTATATGTTGTTTGTAAAAACTGTCCTCAAATTTTTGTGCGTTTACTCTTCGGTCTTCATCTAAGATGTGACTATATAGATCCATGACCATATCTGCTTGAGAATGCCCAGTATCTCCTTGGGTTGCTTTTATATCGCCATTGTTTAATTTCAATTTATAGGTTGTACTAGTATGACGCAAAGAATGAAAGACAACGTGGGGAAGCCCAGCTTCTTTCTCTAATTTTGAAAGGCCTTTACGAATAATGCTTCCATCACATGGAATGCCATTTGGTTGACATATTACAAGATTATAATCATGATAGTCATCTCCATAGGCTTCCTTATACTTACTTTGATCCTCTTTCCATTGCTTCAAAAAAGAAGCTAATGTGTTTGGGAGCCATATTTTTCGAACACTACTATCTGTTTTAGGAGTTTTTAATATCAGTCTTGTCGCATTTTTCCTTTTTTCAAATTGAGGAAAGATGAATAGTACATCTTTGTTGTTCAATTTTTCAATGGCATCCATACGGGCACGTTCTAATTGTTGTTTTATATAAATGTGTGTATCACCACACGCAAAATCATCTTCATTGATATGCACATTATCCCAAGTCAGACCGAGCACTTCACCAATTCTTAAAGAACAAGCAAATGCGAGTTGAATGGCAATCGATAATTTTGGATCTTCGCAAACTTCAAGTGCTTTGGCAATTTGATTGGCTGTCCATATTTCTCGCTTTTCATAATCATGCTTGGGCGTATCCACTTTTAAAAATGGATTATTGGAAATGTATTCCCATTTTACCGCAACATTAAATGTACATCGTAAAACTCTATGAACTTCTGTGACAACACGAGTGGATACTTTTCCTGTTTTCTTTGTATTTTCACTTTCTTTTAGATTTGCATAATATTGCTCAATGGTTATTGGACGAATTTCATCTAGTTTGCAATGTCCTAAATATGGCGAAATATATGTTGTAAATAAGGCCGTATTCTTTTCCATAGTAGATATTGACCATTTATTGCATCCATATAGATCCACGTATGTTGGCCAGAATTCATTTAAAGTCGTAGTACTTGGTGCAATAAAGGTTCGATTGGCTTGTTGTAATTCAACTTCTGCCTTACGTTTTCTAGCTTCCCGTAATGTTCTAAAGGACTCCCATTTTTGTTTTTGCTTTCCATATTTATCCGTATAATAATAAACTACATTGTATTTATCCTTTCGTTTTTGTATGGATGCCATTTTATTCACCACTTTCAATTTCTAATAGTTTCATCAATAATTTCTTACGTATATTTTTATCTTCACTAAGTTGTTTTACTAAATCCACAGCATCTTTTTTATCCTTATCAGGCAATTCTTTTTTCATGGATTTCGTAAATTCTTTGTTTATCTTTACAGCTTTTTCTTTTGCGGTTAATCCAATCTGGTTGAAAGAAATATCATTATGTTCATAATAATAAATGTCACGATAATGTCGTCCATCTGGAGAAGTTTTACTAGAAAAAAATTTTAATCCTGCTAAAGTGTGTCTAGGTAGTTTTAGATTTAATGTAGTTTGATCTAGATGTTTAAGTACGAGACGATCATCATATGGATTGATTCCATAAGTAGTAAACATTAATGAATTAGGATTTATATCAAAATGATAGATTTCTTTCGATCTCTTTTTCCAATTTTGTAATAATTCATATAAGGCACATGGAATAGAGTAGATATTTTCTTTATCTACATAATGATGAACAACTTGTGTTTTTAATTTTATTTTCTTATCATGAACATATTTTTGGATAACATAATCTTTAGGAAGAAATTGCAATTCTTTTTCATACATGCGCTCCATTACTTTATTTGTTCGAATATAGTATTTATCTTTTTCATGATAAAAATCGCTCCAAACTAGACCAAGAACATCTGTTACATTCATTCCGGTTGCAAATACGATCTGCATAATAACGTAAAGCTTTTCTTCTTTGCATGCATCAAAAATTTGAATCATCGTTTCATATGTCCAATCTGCATATTTCTTTGGCCTCTTTTTAAAATCATGTGGATCAGAAATGTGTATTTCATTGAATGGATTTTCATCCATGATTCCCATCTTAATTGCATGATCGCAAGTACTGATAAGTAGTAACTTGCAAGCACGGATTGTTTTAACAGATAATGCACTATTTCTTCCTATGCTTTTTGTAGCACATAGTTGGTTAATAATAGAATTTGCTAAATTGGAGTCGACTTCTTTCACTTTTTTCGTTTGAATTATATTACTAAGATACACATCATAGTTTTTTTGAGCTTCGTGATATTTTTTTAAATGATCTCTGAAATATGGATCAGCAAGCCAGTCTTCCATGACATCCACAAACAAACTTTCGGGTGAAAACATACAAACTTCACCATCCAATAATTCTTTTCGTTTAGCTGCATCTTCATAATTATCGAATATTTCTTTGATTGATTTTATTTCCTTTGTAGGTGTGACTACTTCGTAAGTAATTTGATATTTCTTTCCCAATTTTAAAATTACAGCCATCCCTCATTCCTCCTTTATTGTTGACTGTCAAACCATTGATCAAAGGATTCCTTGTTAATACGAAGTAATTTACCAATACGAATCACTTTAAACAAGCCTTTTCTTGTTAAGTCATAGGCTGCTGTTCTTCCAATACCAAGTATTTCCATGATTTCAGCAACGGTATACGTCTTCTTTTCGCATATAACAGGTTGTTTCATCGCTTTGTTCCTCCTCACTATAAAATTTTTAAAACAGAAATTCTCACCTACAAAATAAAAGGAAGCAACTAGGAAAGGACTGCTTCCAAAAGGAAAGGGAACATAACCAATGCTACTTTCTTTGGCTATGTAAATGTAGATCCAAACTGATTTTGATTTTACGATCAATTGCCAACATATCCAGTCTACTCACAGTAGCAATTTTCTTTTGCAAACGATTTTTATCAATGACACGAATCTGTTCACACATGACCATAGATTTATATTTCAATCCAATACCCTCCGGTAAAAGATGATGTGTTGGTAAATGATGTTTTGTATAAATCTTGGAAGATAAACAAGCCACAATAGTTGTTGGGCTATATTTATTACCCCGATTATTTTGAATAATTACAACAGGTCGTACTTTACCTTGTTCTGATCCAGATGCATCACTTAAATCTGCTAAATAAACTTCTCCTCTTTTGACTTTCATTTTGATTCACTCCTTATGTAAAACCGGGAGCAAGTCCCGGTTGATGTTTAAAAATAAAATATTTATCGTGTTTTCTATTTATCACCTGATTACCCGAAAACAAAGGAATCCTATTAGACAAGATAGTTGCTAATTATCTTTCATTGGCGTCGCACCAACCCATATCACGCTTGAGCCTGTCGCTAGAAGTATCATTATCTTATATATTGTCATGGCACAATCAGCAAAATTGTTTATCAATCTAAAGTATCATCGCTCGTTAAAAACATCATCGCGCAATAGTGAAATAGCTCGAATATATAAGTGTTGTATCTAATAGTTGTTATGCTGTTTTCAAAGAGCTACTAGGAAGATATGTATATCCCCCTTCACTAGATAGTCCTTGAAATCGTGAATTATTAGCCTCTCTTTTTACATTTTTTTGAGAATTTTTCGATTCTTTTATAAACTGCGTTGGTCGTCATATGTAAATCTTCAGCAATTTCCCGTACACAATACTTGTTTTTCAACATTACAATGATTTTCTGCATGACAGGATCACACTTTTTCAAATGCTTATAAACAACGGCATCGTTTACTCCATTTAGTACATCTTCCCATGTATATTCACTTATACAATCTTCAGAAGGTTCATTTAGAAAAAATTTTACTTCAGTCGGTGATTCGTTACGGTGAAAACTGCGATTTTTGTTGAAATCAAAATCATCTAGTTCTCGAAGGTACTGAATCTTCCATTCAGGAAATCCTAATAACCGTAGTAAGTTTTCTTCTTTTTCTTTTTCTTCTAAATACTTTTTCTTTTCGTAACCATAGTTATACATTTAATTATTCCTCCTTTTGTGAAGGAGAAACAATTTCCCCTTCACTTGAAAGTCCACAAAAAAGGCTTTTTTTAGCCTTGAAAGGGATAAAAAAAACAGATCAACTGTCTGAAACAGAGATCTGTACCAATAAGTTGTATTTTTGATTCAATTCTCTTTTCATATTTGAAAAGAGTTTGGAGGAGACCGAATTCTTACCATTAACATTATTAGAACATGTGAAAGTTAGTTCATCAATAACTAAAACAAAATAAATATAAAATAAAAAAATATCACTAAATGGTGATATTTACGTTTCTATTTATACATAATTCCTTTATAATTGAAAATAAAGAAAGAGGTCTAATCATATGGAAATTAGTTATAATCGTTTGTTTAAATTATTAATTGATAAAGGTATGAAGAAAACTGAATTTGCAAAAATTGCAGGACTTACTCCTGGAACGTTAGCAAAACTTTCAAAGAATCAAACAGTTTCAATGGATTCTTTAATTAAAATGTGTAAAACATTAAATTGCACATTTGATGATATTGTAGAGATAGTTGGGGAAGAATAAAATGGCAAAGTATAGTGTTAATAATCATTCTGTTGAAAATATTATTTCTTGGATCAATAGTGGCGAAATTGCAATTCCAGAAATGCAAAGACCATTTGTTTGGGAAGCCAGTAAAGTAAGAGATTTGATGGATTCTTTATATAAAGGTTATCCAGTAGGTTACATAATAATATGGAAAAATCCAGACGTTAAATTAAAAGACGGTACTTTTAGTAATGGTAAAAAAATTGTTATTGATGGACAGCAACGAATTACAGCCCTAACTGCAGCAATCACTGGGCAAGAAGTAGTTAATCAGGAATATAAAAAAATTCCGATTAAAATTTCATTTAATCCACTTGATGAAAAATTTGAAGTTTGTAATCCAGCACTCGAAAAGGACAGTAAATATATCAATGATATATCTGAAGTTTTTAAACCTGATTTCAATTGTTTTAATTTTGCTATACAGTATGGCAACCAAAATGATTCAAATCCTTCTGATATTAACAATACACTTGTTAAGTTGAAAGGGATTTTAGGAAACAGTATAGGTGTTATTGAATTAAATCAAGAATTGGATATTGAAACAGTAACAGATATTTTTATTCGCATTAATTCAAAAGGAACAGTTCTATCTCAAGCTGATTTTGCAATGAGCAAAATATCTTCAAATGAAAAATATGGTGGAGATATTATTCGAAAAACAATTGATTACTTTTGTCATTTAAATCAGAGGCCTATGGATTTAGAAACAATAAAGTCTAATGATCAAGAATTTGCAAAATTGGATGAATTTAATAAAATTCAATGGATTACCGATAATACAGATGATATATATTCACCGACTTATACAGACATTTTACGTGTTGCATTTACTTCACAATTTCATAGAGGAAAATTATCAGATTTAGTGAATTTGTTATCTGGAAGAAATTTTGAAACACGTGATTATGAAGAAGAAATTGCAGAAAAATCTTACGATAGATTGCATGATGGCGTACTGAAATTTATTAATAAAACAAATTACGATCGTTACATGATGATTTTGAAATCAGCTGGTATTATTGATGCTTCTTTAATTAGATCTGATAATGCTTTAAATTTTGCATATGCACTATTCATCTTGCTTAGAGATAAAGGTGTACATCCTAACACTATAGAAACGGTAGTTAGAAAATGGCTTGTATTATCAATTCTTACAGGAAGATATTCTGGCTCTCCTGAATCCATGTTTGATTATGATATTAAGCGTTTTAATGCAAATGACCCAGAGGAATATTTGAAGAGTGTTGAACTTGGGCAATTATCAGATGCCTATTGGGAACATATACTACCTGAAAGATTAAACACTTCCGTTGCAAGTAGTCCATATTTTAAACTATATTTAATGGCTCAGGTGCATTCAGGTGATAAAGGCTTTTTATCTAGCCAAATTACTGTAGGCGCATTAATTTCTAACCGAGGAGACATTCATCATCTTTTCCCTAAAAAATATTTACAAAGAAATGGTCACAACTCTAGGTCTGAATACAATCAAATTGCAAATTATGCGATTACCCAATCTGAAATTAATATTCAAATAAAAGATGATGCACCAAATATTTATATGGCAAAAATTCTTGAACAAATAGAATCTAAAAAATCGGTTATTGGTGGAATACTAACTAAAGAACAATTGAATGAATCATTCAAACAAAACTGCATTCCAGAAGAATTTGTAAATTACGATGTTAACACTTATTATGAATTTTTAGCCAGAAGAAGATATCTAATGTCGCAAAAGATAAGAGATTATTATTTTAGTTTGTAGAATCCTTAATGTTAAAGCTTTGAGATTGGAGAGGATATTAAATGAGCAGTAATTTAGGATATGAAAGTGAAAAAACTTTAGAAGATAATTTAATAAAACAGTTATGTGCTGATGGCTATGAGTTTGTTGAAATTAACGATATTGATGATTTGCACTTGAATTTTAGAAAGCAAGTCAATAAACATAATGCCTCAAGATTAAATGGTCATGAATTGTCTGATAAAGAATTTGAGCGATTATTAGTGAAAATTCAAGGGAAAGGTGTATACGGAAGTTCTAAAACCTTAAGAAGTCTTCAAGACATAACAATGGACGATGGAAGTACACAATACATAGAACTTTTTAACACTAAAAATAATGAATGGTGCAAAAACGAATTTCAGGTCACTCATCAGGTAACTATGGTTGGGAAGTATGAAAATAGATATGATGTTACTTTACTTATCAACGGGCTGCCACTTGTTCAAATAGAACTTAAACGAAGAGGCATTGATTTTAAAGAAGCCTTTAACCAAGTGATTCGTTATAAAAAACATTCATTAAATGATCTTTTTAGATATGTTCAGATATTTATTATCAGCAATGGGATTGATACTAAATATTTTGCAAACAGTGATAAAGAAATGGACTTCCAATACACTTTCTATTGGACAGACAAGAATAATAATCGTATAGATAATTTATATGATTTTGCATTAGATTTCCTACCTAAATGTCATATATCTAAAATGATTTCTAGATATATGGTTGTAGATGATACACAAAAAAATCTAATGGTTATGCGCCCTTATCAATACTATGCAGTAGAAGAATTAATGAAACGAGCCTATGAAACAAATAACAATGCCTATGTATGGCATACAACCGGTTCTGGAAAAACATTAACATCTTTTAAATTAAGTCAGTTATTAAGCACAAACCGAGAAATTGCTCAAGTGTTCTTTTTAGTAGATAGAAAAGATTTGGATAGTCAAACCATTGAAGAATTCAATCGTTTCCAGAAAGATACGGTTGATATGACTGATAGCACTGACACATTAATTGCTCAAATGAAAGATTCTTCAAAGAAGATTATTCTTACAACAATCCAAAAGATGTCTAACGCATGTAAAAATGATAAGTATCAGGATGTTATTGATCGCTTTGAAGGAAAAAAGGTTGTCTTTATCATAGATGAATGCCATAGATCCCAATTTGGTGAAATGCATAAAATGATAAAGAAAAAGTTTCCAAGAGCACAGTATTTTGGCTTTACTGGAACACCGCGTTTTGCAGAAAATGCCAGTCAGGATGGTAGAACTACAGCAGACATTTTTGAAAAATTAGTCCATCATTATTTGATTAAAAATGCAATTGCCGATGGAAACGTTTTGGGCTTTAATGTTGATTATGTTAGAACAATTAGTTCAACTGTAGATATTGAGGATGATGAAGAAGTTGAAGCTATTGATACTGAAGAAGTTTTAATGGATGATCAGCGTATTTCTAACATTGTTGATTATGTTTTAAAAATACATAATTCTAAAACTAACAATAGAAGATACAATGCTATATTTACTGTTCGTAGTATTCCAATGCTTATTAAGTATTATGATGAATTTAAAAAGCGCAATACTGATTTAAAAATAGCCGGAATCTTTACTTTTGGTGCAAATGAAGATGGAGAACTTGAAACAGAACATTCCCGTGACTCACTGGAAAGAATGATTAGAGATTATAATCAAATGTTTGATAAAAATTATAGTACCAATACTTTCCCTGCATATTTTACAGATGTATCAAAAAAAGTAAAAAATACAGAGTTAGATATTTTATTAGTTGTTAATATGTTCTTAACCGGATTTGATGCAAAAAGATTGAATACTTTATATGTTGATAAAAGATTAAAACATCATGATCTAATCCAGGCATTTTCAAGAACAAATCGTATCGAAACAGCTAATAAGCCATATGGAAACATTGTATGTTTTCAAACAAACAAAAAGGCAGTTGACGATGCGGTTAAGTTGTTCTCATTGACAGATAATGCTGATGAAGTATTAATGAAACCATATGAATATTATAGAGATGAATTTAGAAAAGCTGTTGAAGAACTATTAAAACATACTCCTTCTCCAGAAGAAGCAGAACATGGTGGAGACGAACAGGAAGAATATAAATTTGTGTTATTATTCCGTGAATTAGTTCGCTTAATGGTTAAATTAAAAACATTTGACGAGTTCGAATTTACTGAAGATGAACTTGGAATGTCAAATCAATTATATGAAGATTTTGTAAGTAAATATAAAAAAATCTATCGAGATATCCGACCAGATCAGCAAAAAGCATCTATTCTTTCTGACGTAAGTTTCGACATTGAACTTCTTAGAAATGATAAAATCAACGTTCATTATATCTTAGAGCTAATTAAAAATGCTGTAAGTGAACCATCTAGAGAAAAACGTCGTAAAACTTTAGATGAAATTGAAAAGATGATTGAATCTGCAACTGATCCAGAGCTATACATGAAATCAGATTTGATTCACGGATTTATTGAGAGTATTGCAAGTGAGATGGATCCTGATGCTGATTTTGAATATGAATATAATCAATATATGGAAGAACAACGTACCAACGAAATACGAGAAGTTGCTGTAAAATATCAAATACCTGAACCTAAAATTAATAGATTGATTGGTGATTATGAGTTTGGTGGATTTGTAGATAAAAATGACATTAAATCTGATCTTACAAAAGATGTAATTAAACGAGAAAAAGAAGAAAGTAACTTTTCTTCTAGTATGAGAGCTAAAAATTCTATAACAAATACGATCACTCAATTTATAAAAGATGTTGTTATCAAATATATGTAAAGTGCAATATAAATAAATTGCACTTTTTTATTGACTTTTTATCTTTCTTGGAATATGCTATTTATGTAAGTTGCAAAGGAGGTTAAACGATGAGTACAAAACTTTCCAATTTGTCAGAAATTAGTTTAGGTACCATTCTTACAAGAGTAAAGCCAAAATCTGAACTTCAATCATTTAAACAAATATCAACAATTAGTATGCAGGAATTGAGTTATATTTGTGGAAAGGATGATTCTTCATTTGACGAAATCATTTCCAAAATTGACATAGAAAAAGTTGATAAATGTTTACTAACAAAAGAAAATGATATCGTTATTGGTTTATCTTCGCAGATGGCTATGGTAATAACAAAAGAGCGCGCAAATAGTTTATTACTTTCTAATTTTTGTCTAGTTCGAGTCAATGATACAAATCTCTTGGATCCTTATTACTTTGCTTGGCTATTTAATGAAAATTCAATAATGAAGCATCAACTTACAAGTAGTATGCAAGGACAATCATACGTAAAAATGATAACCCTTGATGTTATAAGAGATTTAGAATTGGATTTACCACCAATAAACAAACAAATCCTTATTGGTAAAATTTATTATCAATCAATTCAAAAAAATCGTTATGAACGAAGATTAATTGAATTGAAACAACTGTTATTAAATAAAAAACTTGAAAATATACTTTAGGAGGACAGAATATTATGGAAACACAAGAAATTCAAGCTAAACAACAAGCCGAATTACACACTCAATTATGGGCAATGGCAAATGATTTGCGTGGAAGCATGGATGCTTCTGAATTTAAAAATTACATTTTAGGATTAATCTTCTATCGTTATCTATCAGATAAGCTTTCAAATTTTGTAGATGAAGAATTAGAAGATGATGATATTTCCTATGCTGATGCATGGAAAGATGAAGATTTCAAACAGGATATTATTGATGCATTGGTTGATGATGAAGGAGGATTAGGATATGTAATTGAACCAGCTAATCTCTGGTCAACATTAATTGATAAAATTAATGTAAAACAATTTGATATTTCAATGTTAGCAAAAGCAGTCAATGATTTAACTGAGTCAACAATAGGATTGGGTTCTCAAAGAGATTTCGAAAACTTATTCGATGACATGGATTTAAATGCATCAAAATTAGGAAAAAGTGAAGCAGACAGAAGTGCCTTAATTGCTAAAGTAATGTTAAAAATTGATGACATTAATTTTCATTATGAAGATGCTGAAATTGATGTTTTAGGTGATGCATATGAATACTTAATTGGTCAATTTGCTGCATCTGCCGGAAAAAAAGCAGGAGAATTTTACACACCACAGCAAGTATCAAAATTATTAGCAAAATTAGTAACTGTTGGTAAGTCAAAATTAAAAAATGTATATGACCCTACTTGTGGATCAGGATCATTATTGTTACGTGTTGCCAAAGAAACAGATGTTGTATCTTTTTATGGACAAGAAAAAGTATCAACAACATACAACTTGGCGCGTATGAATATGTTATTACACGGAGTGCCATTTAATCATTTTGATATTGAAAATAACGATACACTTGAGCATCCAAATGAGGAACATATGAAAATGAGATTTGATGCAGTAGTAGCAAATCCACCATATAGTGCTAAATGGTCGGCAGATCCTAAATTTTTGGATGATGAAAGATTCAGTGCGTATGGAAAATTAGCACCAAAGTCAAAAGCAGATTATGCATTCGTACAACATATGCTGTATTTATTAGATGATGCAGGAACAATGGCTGTTGTATTACCACACGGAGTTTTGTTTAGAGGTGCTGCAGAAGGAGTTATCAGACAATATTTGATCAAAGAAAAGAACTGGTTAGATGCTGTTATCGGATTACCAGCAAACTTATTCTTTGGTACATCTATTCCTACATGTGTACTTGTATTTAAAAAATGTAAAACACATGATGATATCTTCTTTATTGATGCTTCAAAAGAATTCGAATCAGGTAAAAATCAAAATAGATTAACTGATGCAAATATTCAAAAAATCATGGATACATATTTAGCACGTAAAGATGTTGAAAAATATGCTCATTGTGCATCTTTAGAAGAAATTGCTGAGAATGATTATAACTTAAATATCCCTCGTTATGTAGATACATTTGAAGAGGAAGAAGAAATCGATATTCATGCTGTCATGAAAGAAATCAAAGAACTTGAAGCTAAGCGCGATGAACTTGATAAAGAGATCGATGTATATTTAAAAGAACTTGGACTTTTGGAGGATTAATGCTATGGATAAGAAAAATAAAAACCCAAATGTTCCTAATTTGAGATTTCCTTATAAAGGTGATTGGCACAAAAGAAAGCTTAATGAAATATGTCTATTTTTTAAAGGAAATGGGTTATCAAAATCTGATTTATCTAATGAAGGATTTCCATGCATTTTATATGGGGAGCTATACACTACATATAAAAATGAAGTAATAAGTGATATTGTAAGCAAAACAACTACCACTCTTTCAAATCCATTTTTATCTAAAAATAATGACCTTATAATACCTGGTTCAGGAGAAGATCCTATCGACATTGCAGTTGCTCGTGCTATTTACCAAAATGATATTATATTGGGTGGAGATTTGAATGTATTACGTCCAAAATCTAATGTTTCAGCAGCCTTTTTAAGTTATCAATTAAATGGTGTTAGACGATATGATATCGCCAAAAAGGCACAAGGAAAATCCATAGTACATTTACATAATTCTAATTTAAAAGAGGTTTGTGTATCTATTCCCACATATGATGAACAACTTCATATTGTCGAATTATTAACCAAAATAGATGAGATGATTGATGCTCAAATTAAAATCATTGAATTAAAACAATCTTTAATAAAAGACATTGAAGATAAGCTTTTATGGAAATCTGCTAGTACATATTCTAGGCATATTAGTGATTTTTTGACTGAATTAAATGATAAAAGTAAAATTCAAAATCAGTATCCATTACTTAGTTCCACAAAAAAGGGTCTTTTCTTACAAACGGATTATTTCAACAAAGAAGCAGCAAGCTCAAATAACATTGGATATAAAATTGTTCACGAAGGAGATATTATTATAAGTCCTCAAAATTTGTGGATGGGTAACATAACCTATAATGATAAATTTGTTAATGGATTAGTATCACCTTCATATCGTATATACAAAGTTAAAGAAGAATATAATGCTTATTATATATCTCGCATCCTGATGTCATATCGCGCTTTATCATTATATAAAAATATATCAGAACAAGGTGCTAGTATTGTACGACGAAATTTAAATGTAGATGCGTTTAATGAGTTATGTTTTCCGATTCCAAATATAAAAAAACAAGATGAAGTTAGCTTATTTTTAAGTAAACTTCATCAAGAATTAAATTCTGAAATAGAAATTCTAAGGCAATTAAAAAATCAAAAAAAATATCTATTATGTAATATGTTTATATAAACATGTTGTTTAACAAATAATTTTTTTGTTTATGCAAGTCATTCAAGATTTTTTCCTCATTTTTAATTTTTCTTTCAAAGGCAGTTATAGTTTTAATAAATGATAACTGCTTTTCTTTTTCTAATTTTGGAATTTTTAAAGTGCATAGTGTCGAGAATGGTAAAGCAAATCGAGTACCTCCGCTTTTTAATTCTAAAATTTGTTTCTTTATATAAGATGCGTTGTTTAAATATAAAATAATAAACTCATTGCTATAGTTATTTGCTGAAAACACTGGATATGCTGGACTGACAATTCCTTTTTCAACAAGATTTTGTATATTAAATGTAAATAATCCGGTATCACTCATAGATCTATATGTACAATACCCTCTAGGAATGATTTTATATCCAGTTGTATTATCGCTGGCGGCTTCCTTATTAAAGTATTCAGTTTGTAAATACATACCGGATGCAGTAGAAGAAAGCACAGGATATTCATTATTGATCGTTGTTTTTACATTGTAATCAAATAAAAGATCCTTTAACATTATTTTTTCATTATCTTGAATTGCTTCCAATAATGAGTAAATAATGTATTTCTTTTGTAAAATCAAATCATCAATGATTTTAATTTGAGTTTCTATTTTTTCGTCGATAAGTGATAAGAAATTGACTATTTTAAGCTGTTCTTCTTTTGAAGGGTAAAGTAATTTATATGACGAAAGAAGATCTGAACTAAGGTTTTGCTGCTTTGTTCCTTGAGCATATCGAGTTCCAAGAATTTGTGCTTCTTTTTTATATACATAATACATGAATTGCGTTAATACATTCCCAAGAGAGTTAAATGCCATACATGATTGACTTATCGTGGAATCCATTTTCGTTATACTTGCTTTTCCTCTTACTCCAGCTGCTTCTAAACCATATATTGCAATAACCATTGTATCCATAGGATAAATAGTTAAATTGTGTTTTTTAACTGCATCTAAAGTTAGTTTATTTTCAGTAGACGAAATATATTTGTTTTTCAATTCACCACTATTAATCCATGGAATAATTCCATTATTAAAGTATGCTTTTTCTTTTGTTGATGGAGTAAGACCAGATGATAATCTGAAATTTTCTCCTATCGTTGAAGTACACCAATCTTCTTCAAATGAAAATCTCAAATTAGGAACTATTAATAAAAATCATCCCTTATCTTATGCGTAAAGGATGATTTTTTAGGTGTTTATTTCTATAGTGTTCCTAATTTGAGATTCAATGGTTATACTGAAAATTGGCAAAAATATCGGACAATTGAACTAGGTCAAATGCAAAGAGGAAAATCTAAACACCGCCCTCGTGATGATGAAAAATTATATGGAGGTGCTTATCCTTTTATACAAACGGGAGATATAAAAAAAGCAAACTTATATATCAAAGAATACGAAAGAACCTATTCAAATTATGGTTTATCTCAAAGTAAATTATGGCCGAAAGGAACATTATGTATTACTATAGCAGCTAATATAGCCGAAACCGCAATATTAGGATTAAATGCGTGTTTTCCAGATAGTGTTATTGGATGGATATCAAATGAAAAAATTACCAATAATATTTTTATCAAGTACTATTTTGATTTTTATAAAACACAGTTGAAGAGATTATCTGTTGGAGGTGCACAAGAGAATTTAAATTTAGATAAATTAGAAAATGTATATTTTCATATCCCAACACTACCTGAGCAAAATGATATTACAAATTTACTAACTAAAATTGATGAATTAATTGAAACTCAAATTAAAATCATTGATACATTATTATCTGAAATTAATTCGATTAGATCATTGATATTTAATAAATCAAGTTTAAAATGGATACCATTAAAGGATATCGTTGCAGAACAGGATATAAAGTTAAAACGAGGAAAAGTAATACCAAAGCACAAAAAGAATTTAAAATACATTTATCCTGTATACTCTAGTTCTATTACTAATTCAGGACTTATGGGATACAGTGATTCGTATATGTTTAATCAGGAATTAATAACTTGGTCTATAGATGGAGGTGGAAATTTTTTCTATCGTAAAAAACATAAATTTAATATTACAAATGTTTCTGGGTACATGATTTTAAATGAAAATCTGTTTAATTATCAATTTATCGTGCAATCATTGATATGGCAACATGAAAAATTAAAATTCGATTACCAAACAAAAGCTCATCCTAGTGTTGTTGAATCATTATATAAAATACCGATAATGGATTTAGAAGAGCAGCATAAATATGCCTGTTTATTTTCAAATTTAAATGAGAAATATGAATTAGAATTACATACTTTAGATTTATTGAATATGCAAAAAAAGTATTTGTTAAAAAACATGTTCGTTTAAATGAACATGTTTTTTAGTAAGTAATCTTTCTGCATTTTATATAGATTTAATAATTCTTTTTCATTAGTAATTTTATTATCGATGATATCGACAATATCCACAATTTTTTGTTGAATAGATAATGATGGAATAAAAACATTCATAGATAATAAATCAGAAGAGTTAACGGCCATTCTTTCGTATACTGTTCCTTGTTCGTACTTTCTTGCTTGTGTAATAAATTGTTTTCTTGTTACAAGAAGTTCAACAAATTTGGGTAGATAATTATTGTTAATTGTAAATGTTATGTAAATAGGAGAAATTATACAATCACCAAAAGTATTTCTGGTAATTACACCAAATTTTAAATTGGCAGGGTTATAACAAATATCATTCAGATGTGAAACTTTATACTTTTTTTCTTCGTCTTTTACCAAAAAATCTCTATCATATCTATCTGTCTTTGGATAAATGCCTTCTTTACTTAAAGTTGCATGAATAATTGAATTATCTTTTACATGTAGTTCACTATATTCTTTGAGGATATTTGATAACTTTACTTGTCTCCAATTAGAAGATAATGACTCAAAAAAATAGTCTACTATGGCATTCCTATAAGATAAACAATCAGCAATGATTTTAATTTGAGTCTGAATACGTTCATCTATTTTTGAAAATAAATTTGCTATTTTTTGTTGTTCTTCTTCATCCGGAAAATAAAAATTGAGAGTTTTTATATTTTCTTGCCCAATATTATAATGTTGTGCGCCCGCTCCTAATCTAACAATAGATTGTCTTGATGAGGGTGATTTCAATAAATAATTAAAGAAAGTTGGATTATAATCGCCAATCTTTTTTCCTCTGATTACAAATCCTCCAAAAGTAGCGGTATGATCTTTATCCAAATATACATTAGTTCTACCTATATCCTCTTTAATTTCGCTACTTCTTTGAAATAGAATGTCACCATATGTAACAGAGTAATTTTTTAAAGTTTCTTGGTTTATATCAATTGAACCAGCAATTTTATCATATGTAATATAGTCATTATTTAATATGTCGCCAACAGAAATATATTTTATACCTTTCCCATACTGTTCAGGAGTGCCGTTTATTCCATTTTGAAATGATAATAGATCTATTATGCGCATTTGATGCCAGGGCAATGAAAATTCGTTGAATCTCAAATTAGGAACATATATCAATAAAAATTTCATATTGTTTTGATCTGACCAGAGAGGAGGAATTAAAATGGTCAAAGAAAAAACAATTAATCAAATTACTGAAGAATGGAAGGAGGAAAAGAAAAAATATGTGAAGAAATCCACATATGCAGCTTACCAATTACTGATTCAAAATCACATTAAGCCTTACTTTGGAGATCTTTATGAAGTAAATGAAGAAAAAGTACAGCAATTCGTTTTTGATAAGTTAGATGCCGGTTTAAGTGAAAAGACAATACGAGATATTATTATCGTATTAAAAATGATTCTGAAATTTGGTATCAAAAATGGATATTTAGAATATGCTCAAATTGATGCTAAATTTCCATCAAAGCAAGAAAAAAAGGATCTTGATGTGCTATCAAAAGCAGATCAAAAAAAGTTTATGGAGCATTTACGAAATAATTTCACTTTTAAAAATTTAGGCATTTTTATTTGTTTAAGCACTGGTATGCGCATTGGTGAAATTTGCGGATTAAGATGGTGTGATGTAGATACTGTTGAAGGAGTAATAAAAGTCAGACATACGTTGCAACGCATCTATATTATCGAAGGCGAAACAAGACATACAGAGTTACTGTTAGATACACCTAAAACTGCTAATTCTGTTAGAGATATTCCAATGTCTAGTGAATTGCTAAAGATGCTTAAATCTCTCAATAAAGTGGTAAATGAAAACTATTATGTAATTTCTAATGATATCAAGCCAATTGAGCCAAGAACGTATAGAAATTACTATAAAAAGCTTTGTAAACAGTTAGATATACCGGAATTAAAATTTCATGGTTTACGTCACAGCTTCGCAACGAGATGTATAGAATCAAAAGCGGATTATAAAACCGTTTCTGTATTATTAGGGCATTCTAACATTAGTACAACATTAAATTTGTACGTACATCCTAATAAAGAGCAGAAGAAAAAAACAATTGATAAAATGCTAAGATCACTATAGTATCAAATCTAATCCCATTGAAAATCAATGGGATCATTTTAGTGACAAGAATTTTTTAATCTTTTAAAATATACTTGTGAGTTAATTGTTTGGAGATGATAATTTGAAACGATTTAATGAAGGTGATGTTGTTTACTTTATTTCCTCTTCTGTCTTTATCAAGAAAGCTACTGTTATTCGTAATGCTGCTGGATTCTGTACAATACGATTTTCAGATGGTAATTGTGGTACTTCTGGAACACGTGTTCGTGAAAGTAAATTGTATCGTACAGAGGAAGAGGCAAAGAAAGTTGTTGAACAACATCAAAATGCAAACAAGTGGAGATGATAGTTTCTCCACTTTTACTTTGGATTGGCAAATACAATACCTCCCATTCTTGATTTATAGTAATCAAGAGTATAGGTGTTGGTTTGCCAATCCCTTTTTGCATCTTCAAATGTGTTAGTAATGCCATCATAGTTGCCATCTTGAATTGTAATGTTGTTACCATCTACTTTTAATACTATACCAACATGGTTTTTACCAATGCCAGAGAATACAGCTCCTGCTTTGGGGATAGTGGATCTTTCAAATTTATCTGGATGTGCTTTTAGTAGTTCATCTACACAATCCCATCCATTACCAGTAAAGCCAGGATCATAGCCATAGAGTTCATAGAATCTTCCCCAAGCAAACCATGTGCATTGGCCATATAAGCCTGTTTTAGCATATGGATTCTTTGTAATCCATGCTTCCATGTTATTAAAATTTGGATTAGTTCCACCTCTAAAGGTAATTCCAACATAGCACATTACATGATCAACATAAGATGGATCTCCATACCCTGATACATTCAATTCTTGCTTTTTCATATCTGAAAATTGTTGCGCATTGTATTTGGAATAGCCACCAAAATTAGAAATTGCCCAATCAATATATCCAGATCCATAGTTGTATCCTTGCAAAGCTAGATAGATGTGTTCTGTATCTGATGGATCTTTTACATTTGCCTTTTTAACACAATCCGAAAAGGTATGTGTACCAACATCTATGGAATAATCCGGTTCTGTAATACCGTTAGGAACTCTAGGATATTTTGTATTGTATCCTGATTCACTAGCTTGCATTGGATCACTTCCTTTGCCACCAGATTCCTGCATCATAATCGCTTGAAGTAAAGATACATAATCTTCTATATCGTATTCTATTGCGTATTTACGAATGGTGTCTTCATATGCAATGACTTCTTCACTTAAAGAGACAATCTGACTGTTGGAACCACCATCTTGTGCTAATACGCTAAATGTTCCAATAAACAGAGTGATTACAATTAATAAAATTAAACCTGTTCCAAAAGAAAAGAGTGTATTCAATGTAGATACACTCTTCTTAACAATATGAAGTGATTTCTTTATAGCGTGTGTTGTATTTTGGACAATAGGCTTGAAAACAAATTGTTCTGTAGACTGTTTTATCTTTGAAGCATTCACCTTATTCACAACATGCTTCTTTGCATTGGATATATAAGAAATTCTTTGTGGCTGAACAGCATGGCCTGATTCAATAATTGGTTTCTTATTAGCTGATTTGATCTTATACTCATGATGCTTTTGTTTAATAAACTTTGTAGCACGATGTTTTGATTCAACCACAGTTTGTTTGGCAGCAATACTAACTTTATTTGTAGCCTGTATCTGTGGATTGGATTTAACAGAAGCTTCTTCTTTTCTATCAACATTTTTATTATGAATTGTTTGTTGCTTAATGAAATGTTGAATATTTCTCTTTGTATCTTTTGTTTTAATAGCTTGCATTTTTTGCTTTGTCTTAATATCTCTCAAATTTATCAACTCCTTTGTATGTAAAAAAGCAGAAAGTAAATTCTGCTTAGTTGAATACGAGTTTTCTATCTCCTGGTTTAGTTGTATTGAGATCGTACAATAATCCTTTTGGCATCTTATTGACAAAAGGGACAATAGAACCACCATACTTGATTAATCCAGATCCAGTAGGTGCATTTGTGATATATCCCATCTGTTCTTCTGAAATATTTAGAAGTCTTGCTAAATCTTCTCTGTCATTGGCAGATTGATTTAACATAACGATAAATTCAGAGTTTGATAGCATGCTTGTACCTTGTTGAGAGGAAAGAAGATATTTAACATTTTGTGTAATACCCGTTGGATAAGCATCTCTTTTACGAAATTGTCTCCATGCAGATGCAAAGAAGGTTGCACTTTCTTCATTTTCAAAGATAACGTGAATCTCATCAATGAAGACATGTGTACGTTTTCCTTTTCTCCAATTTTCATTGACACGATTAATAATGGCATCCGTAATCACAAGTAATCCCATCGTCTTTAGTTGTTTTCCTAAATTAAAGATATTAAATGATAAGATTCTAGATTTGATATCTACATTGGTTTCATGAGCAAAAATGTTTAAGGATCCATTTGTAAATAATTCAAGCTTAATAGCTAATGATTTAGCTTCTGGTTCGCTTTGTTCCAGTAGCTTGTTGTATAGGTGCTTTAATGTTGGAATATAGTTATTTTTCAGGGCATCTTGATAAACCAAAGATATACAACGATCGATAATAGAACGATCAATAGGGGATATACCACCATGATTTGTATCTAACTGTTCAAATAAAGACATGATAAATTGAGATTTATCTGCAATCGCATTCCCACTATCTCCATATCCTTCTGACATATCCATGGCATTAATATAATCTTTACTGTTCGTTCCAATACGAATGATTTGTCCTTTCATCGCTTTAATGATTGGATCATATTCACCTTCTGGATCCGCAATAATAATGTCGTCATTCGTGGACAGAATTAAGAATTCAATTTCTTCCTTCGTAAGGAAAGATTTACCGGATCCAGGAATACCCAATACAAAAGAATTTGGATTTTGTAATAAAGCTTTGTTACAAAGAATCGGATTGTTGGTAATGGCATTCTGACCATACCAAATACCACCTTTCTGCATGATTTCATGGGCTCTAAAGGGAATAAATACAGCAGCACTTTCGGTAAGTAGGGTACGAGTGATATTGAGTTTGTTGACTCCAATAGGAAGGGCTGTTTGTAGACCATCCAATTGTCTTTTTGAAAAGTAGAGCGTTTCAAGCTCACATACATATTTTCGAGCTACTGCTTTTAATGTTTCACTATCTTTATCCAGTTCTTCTAATGAATCGGCAAGATGAACCACCGTGATATTACATATCATCATTCTTTGATCTCGTACAATTAAATCATCCAAGAATTCTTTACATTCCTTACGTTGCAGCTCCATGTCATAAGGGATGATAGCAGAGAAGTTATTATTCCGATTTTGTTTCATTTGCCAATCGGTAATATTCTTTTCTACACCCAAGAATTTATTTTCTACTTCACGAACAGCTTCATCTGTAGGAATCGTAATAATGTCCATGGAATACATCAAGTTCTTATTTAAATCGCAAAGTTCGGATACAAACTCGTCTTTTAAAAAGCCTGGATAATTACTTAGATAAAGGACTCTTCCATATTTACCATCAAATTCAAAATATTTGTTATGGTATTTACTCATTCTGGGTGTAATCAAATCTTTAAAAGAATGACCTTTCTTAGCCAAATCATTCATATCTAGAGAAAACTCTTCCGTTTCACTACGATAAAAATCATGAAGCATTTTTAATCGTTCTTCTGCATTTAATTCGATACAAGAAGAGCCAAGACGTGCAAACAGGGTAGAGAATTCAGTGGTGATTCTAGAAAAGGTAAATCTTGCTTCTTCTATACTGTTTTTAAAAATTGTTACCGTAATATATTTTTCTTGAACAATATCATCACTTTCGGACAATTTAGCTAAAAGCATATTATTGTATTCTTCACGATATGGATCTAAGCTATCTTGTTTTAATGGAATTAATATATCTTCTTTAAACTTCTTGATGTCCACTTTTCGATTGTTGATAGTTATCTTTGTCATGACAGAAGAATCAAATGAATTTAGCAAATCACTATAACTTAAAAACAAATTGTTTTTATCTTCACCAGACGCAATCTTATAATTGATATCCAAGAATCTATAACTCTTTGTATATTTATTACCAGAACGAAAAATACCATCCTTATAGATTATATCTACGGGGATGGTATCCTGAACAGTTCTAGGCACTCTTGTTTTTTCTTTGTTGAGCTTTTTCAATCTTTCGTAGCTTTTTATCATGTACAATCGACTCCTTTCTAGATTGTTTAATAACTGGCTCCAATATTTCGTAATAAAGATTTCTATTAATCTACAATCGTGTGGTTGACAAATCCTTTATTTACGGGTATATCT